>Ga0209611_10000422_pt1 | contig 61776 bp, 42 predicted proteins | sample S1TSphgellanicum_3_FD_187693 | JGI IMG/M metagenome (GOLD analysis project Ga0209611, IMG submission 187693) | Host-associated microbial communities from peat moss isolated from Minnesota, USA - S1T2_Fc - Sphagnum magellanicum MG (SPAdes) (version 2) | ecosystem: Host-associated > Plants > Peat...
CTTCGTAAAAAAGTAGCTCAAGAAACATATGGAGATAAAACCAAGTTTCAACGAGGGAATAGGTATTCCACCTTGAAACATCAGTTTCATTCTGAACCTACTATTCACACTGGACAATATAATGAGCAATTGAATAATCAATTTTATAAGTATCAACTCAATTCTACTTTGGGAATACCTCTCCAAATAATTGAGAAAGAGAAAGGTTTGATATCTTCTCAGAAAAACAAAAATGAGAGAGGAAAGGATATTCAGAAAAAGGAGGGGGGAAAATAGGAAAATTAAATATGTTAGATACTTCTACGAAAAATACTGATGAGATACGGGGCCGATTATCTGTTTGGCTAGCAAAGAAGAAATTAGCCCATAGACCTTTGGGTTTTGATTATCAGGGCGTAGAAACCCTACAAATTAGATCCGAAGATTGGCTTTCTATAGCTGTGGCTTTATATGTTTATGGGTTCAATTACCTCCGTTCTCAATGTGCCTATGATGTAGCGCCAGGGGGGCTTTTGGCTAGTGTGTATCACTTCACGAAAGTACAAGACGACGCAGATCAACCTGAAGAAGTCTGTATAAAAGTTTTTGTATCGAGGCAAAATCCCCAAATTCCGTCTATTTTTTGGATTTGGAAAAGTGCCGATTTTCAGGAACGGGAATCTTATGATATGTTGGGAATTACTCATGAAAGTCATCCACGTCTTAAACGTATATTAATGCCCGATAGTTGGATTGGTTGGCCCTTACGTAAAGATTATATCGTACCTGATTTTTATGAACTGCAAGATGCTTATTAATAAAAATATTATTCATACTTCTTCAAGATAAATTCCGTGACGCTCTTATCTATCAGGTTCGATGGATTTTACTTATCTATGGAAAAGTTCCGAAGATACATAAATAAAGAATATTTATGTATCTCGGATTAAGCAGAACTATGCACTACATAAAGATAAATGATATGCAAAGTAAATGGTAATATCTCAATTTCAATTGGGAATAATTGACACCGATTTATTTTTAGAATTTTATCAGTTTATAAGCCAATTCGATATTCGCTCGAGAAGTTCGTCGGGATCAAGATACGATAAAAATAAATAAGAAGATGCAATGAAGAAAAAAACTAAAAACGCGAGAATTTGTTGAAAATGAACTTTCTGGCTTTGTATACGAATGAACAAATATACAAATATTTTGAATATTTTTTAATCGTTTCATCGCGCATGCGTCATCTACCGTCGAGTATGCCAAGAACCAGATTTGAACTGGTGACACAAGGATTTTCAGTCCTCTGCTCTACCAACTGAGCTATCCCGGCTTCTGTCATTCGAATTACTCCGACATAACATAAAATGGTAGAAATATTCCATTTTTATTCTACTGGTGGTGCAATCGGAGTATAAGAAAAGGAAAAAGAGGGAGAGTAAGTAGTAATAAAAATATCTCCTTATTTATCGGATGATCCCTTCTGACTAATAAAATGAATTTCATTTTATTTCTGGGGGTAGAGGGACTCGAACCCTCACGGTCTACTATAAAGCCAACGGATTTTCTTTTTACTACGATTTACATCGTTGTTGGAATGAACATGTAAAACTGGACTCTATCTTTATCCTCGTTTAATCACTTGATAGATCAATTCGTGGTAGGATTCTTCGTTTGGATGGATAAATAGAAGTAATAAAAAATTATTTCTTTTTTTTTGTTGTTGTTGAATAAATCATAAATCCATCTCCGAGATTTCTATCTGGTGAATCTATTTCAATATACAAATATATACATATATATATTTGTTTATCTGGATAAATAAACGTATAAGATCTAAAGTCAAAGTAATATTTCTCGTTAGGATAGCTTCCATCGAGTCTCTGCACCTATCCCATTTTATGAAAACAAGATTTGGCTCAGGATCGCCTATTTCTTCTTCAACCTAGGTTTCCCTGAATCTGAAAGCTAGCACTTGGTAAGTTTTTCTACCAAGGCTCAATTGAATTAAGTCCGTAGCGTCTACCAATTCCGCCATACCCCCCCCCCTCCCCCCTTCTTCTTTTTTTTTTTGGAAGGAAAAAGCATTTCATTCTTTGCTTTGATTGATCCCTTGGACTAAATCAATAAAAATTTTTGAATTTGTTTCATTTCTTGCTACTATAATTGATTATAATCTTTTTCGAGTTCCTACGCAATACTCTTTGATTTCATATATTGAAGAATTTATTTTTTTTATAAACCTTACGTATTTTTATAAACCTTACGTAACTCAATCTATTTCTGCTGTAAGATTGCTTACTTTTTGAATGAAATAATTTAATCGATTATTGCGTCATCGAACCATTTCCAATATAATACTAATAATTACCAAAAAGATTTCGATTTGCTTTGTTATGATTTGTTACGCATTACACAAAAATCCAGTTTCATTTTATTAATATCACTATTTGGTAATTGGTATTGGCAAAGCCTGCTTAGCTCAGAGGTCAGAGCACCGCACTTGTAATGCGATGGTCATCGGTTCGACTCCGATATCGGGCTTCCTTGTTCATCTCTCATTATTTTCTCTCAATAATCATTATTTTCTATCAATAATTATTATTTTCCATCAATAAGTTGATGATTACTCCATCGATAAATAATGAAAAGTAGGGGAAGAATTCTTATCATTAGAAATCTTATCAGTAGATATAAATAGGAACCACAAAGAAAGAATCATAAATTTTTATTACGAAAAAAGAATACCATTTCTTTTTGCTGCGTCCCCCTTATGTTATGATATTTTTCAACTAGGAAAAATCGATTAACAAATCAAAATGGAGAGATTCCCGGTAATTTCATCCGATAAAATCTCAATTAAGAAAGATTCGTTTGTTCACAGATGAGAAAAATAAAAAAGAATATACTTTCATTTCTACCGCTTTTTTTACTATTTCTTGCAAAATAAGGAGTCTCTATGTCCCGTTATCGAGGACCTCGTGTAAGAATATTACGTCGTCTGGGAGTTTTGCCGGGGCTGACTAGTAAGACACCCCAGTCAAAATCTAGTTATATCAACCAACCCATATCTAATAAAAAAGTTTCTCAGTATCGTATTCGTTTGGAAGAAAAACAAAAATTGCGTTTTCATTATGGAATAACGGAGCGACAATTACTTAAATATGTTCGTATTGCTAGAAGAGCAAAAGGATCTACAGGTCAAGTTTTGTTACAATTGCTTGAAATGCGCCTAGATAATGTGATCTTTCGATTAGGTATGGCTCCCACTATTCCCGGAGCAAGACAATTGGTAAATCATCGACATATATTAGTAAATGATCATACGGTAAATATACCGAGTTATCGCTGTAAACCCCAAGATTTTATTACTATAAAGGATCGGCAAAAATCTCAAGCTATAATTACGAGAAGTATGGATTATTCCCGGGGTTATAAAACACCAAATCATTTGACTCTTGACTCTTCACAAAAAAAGGGATCGGTTAATCAAATAATAGATCGTGAATCGATCGGTTTAAAAATAAATGAATTATTAGTTGTAGAATACTACTCTCGCCAAGCTTAAATTAGATTGGAGAAAAAAATGCCTAAACATTCTTTTTTTTTACTAGACGAATAGACGGATCGAAATATTATATTTCGTCAAATAAAAAAAAAAAAAGAATCCCAATTTTTTTTTGTTGATCACCAATCAAAATTTTATGCTTGCTCCTCCCTATATATTTAGGTCGGGGAAGTAGTTCGAATATGATAAATAAAAAAAAACATATATTTATTTATCTATATCTCCCTATACTGATCTTATTTTGTTAAAGTCAAATAAAACCAAACTAAGAATATTACTAATTAATAATATTACTAATTACGTATTGTGATAGCGGTATAAGAAATAGAAATACGGAAAGAAAGGGATTCGAACCCCCGGTAAACAAAAGCCTACATAGCATTTCCAATGCTACGCCTTAGACCACTCGGCCATCTTTCCTACGGTACTTTCCAATTTTAGTCTACAAGTCTATGGAATAGCAAGCAAGTCTTTCTCTATTTATTATTGATACTGGGATATAACTAATTTGAATCGATCTCGATCGTGGGAGGTATCCTTGCCTTTTCCTTTGCTTAACTAAATGGATAGAGCAATAAAAGTTTCTTTAAATATTCATTCTATCTCATTTTTAACGATTCGATCGAGACTATCTCGATTGAAGGTAAAAACTCGAACATAATAAATCGAATTATGTATGAGTTTCTTCTATTTCCTCGATTGGTAATGCTTAATAAATAGAAATATGAGAAAGTTTTATTTTATTATTACTTCAATAATTTCGGATCTTTCCGTCGGATCAAGGAGTAATTACTAAACAAGTTATATAGAATCAGACTATCTCTCTCTTTTCTAGTTTTTATTATTGGTCCTCAATTGATTGAACCGTTTGGATTGAATTGTTTGGTTGGATACGAAACAAATAGAATATATATATATATATATATATATATATTTGTAATGAAGTAACCCATCCTCTATGATGGAATCTATCATAGATGGAAATAAAATAGAAATATTCTTTTTTTTCTACAAAACTATTTAATGGATTTATTCCCAAAAACGGGAATAGTAATAAATCAAAAGAATTGTAACTGACTATGCCTAGGTCTCAGAGAAACGATAATTTTATTGATAAAACTTTCACAATTGTTGCAGATATTCTATTGCGGATAATCCCGACCACTCAAAGGGAAAGAGAAGCTTTTACTTATTACAGAGATGGTGCGGTTTGATTTTTAAACCCCAAAACGAATGAATGTGGAATAAAACACGATAATACTTGACTTATTGCGTGAAACTTACACCCAGTGAAGGTAAGTTTCTACCAAGAGAGAATAATTCCTTCTGTCGTGTACCCTCGATTGATGTAACCTTGGATACTTTTCTCTTTTATGAATTAAGGTATTAAGCAAGAGGTTTAAGCTATAAGAAACTCTTTCTTTATTGTAGTCCTTTCTATAAGCATACAGAGTGGGAAGAGCACCACGTGTAGGAATCGACAACACAAAAACTTCGTCAGATTTCAATTTTAAAAGCATCATGCCCCGGTAATTGCTAATAATAAATATATGGTTAGGACGACAAAATTCCATCTCATTTGTATTTTGGGTACCCATACAACCATCGAAGATTGTCGGGGTGGCTAATCCCTACGAAATACGGAGTGTTAGGAACAAATAAATTTATGGAGTTTGTACTTCTAAAAATTTGAACATCTTTTTAAGAAGATACTCTTCATAAGAAGGATGGCTAGACATTTTTTGGGAAGACACTAGCCCCTGGTAGTTATCACATTGGGTAAAATTTCTCCCCCTCAGAAATGATCTAAATTATTTCCCCTCCCCCCCTAGAAACTATTTAGGAGAAGCCGTATGAGGTGGAAATCTCACGTACGGTTTTGAAACGGAGCTCATTTTCATTTAAAAATAGATGGACGACCGCAACGGATGTCAGCCCAATCTGAAGGGGAATATGCGGAAGCCTTGCAAAATTATTACGAAGCTATGCGCTTAGAAATTGATCCCTACGATCGGAGTTATATACCATACAATATAGGTCTTATCCACACAAGTAATGGGGAACATGCAAAAGCTTTGGAATACTACTTCCAGGCATTAGAGCGAAATCCATCCTTGCCACAAGCTTTTAATAATATGGCTGTGATCTGTCATTACGTGCGGCTATCTATACTATAGATTTTATTAGTCGGAAACTACCATAAATAATGGAATCGGAGGCTTTCTACATATGTACGATTATTTAATGGTTCCTTAACAGCTGTAACAACGAAAAACTTCATTGGAGTCCAAACATGAAGAAATAATTAAAGCCTATGTACTCTATGGATAATAGAATTCAATTTGTGAGAAAGGCACCGTAAAGATCAATTATTGAAAGTTTGGGCTGATACGACTACGATAGAATCTGTTTGCTTGGAAATACACAAAAGGGATGGGGAATCTATCTATGTATATGAATTCAACTTACGTAATAAGGTTGACTCGATCAGCTATTAAACAGCGGTGTAGCACCAAATCCTAAAGAGATGAAGTACTTGGTAGTAACTACTACCGAGTATTGAAAAAATCTATATAAAGGTAAGATAGTTACCATCCGAAGAATTTAGATTCTTTATATAAATATAAGGATTTCTTATTATTGGTGGGAGAAAAGATAGAATTTCTATTTTTCACTTAAAGTCGAATTTAAAACTCATTTCATTAATTATTTATGCATAAAATGAGAAGAGGGACCAAATATTAATAAAATATTGAATATTAATCACTCTATCTCTCTTATTCTGTCTTTTTGAATGAAACAAATAAGTAGTGGATAAAGTAAATAGTTAATCGAGCTGTATGAGGTAGGAAACCCTCAAGTACAGTTCAAGGGGAAGGAGCTTCTTTAGAGTTAACCTATTCCGACCGGGGAGAACAAGCCATTCAACAAGGAGATCCCGAAACATCCGAAGCTTGGTTTAATCAAGCAGCAGATTATCGGAAACAAGCCATATCACTTGCTCCAAGTAATTATATCGAAGCACAAAATTGGTCAAAAATTACGGGACGTTCTAAGGTATAAAGTAAGAATTATTTGGATTGAAATAAATTGTGCAAATCCCTTAAATTTTATTATTTTGTGGGAAAAAAAGGGGTAATAAAGAAACTTTTTTTTTCGGAATGATTTTCCCCTCCCTAGTCAGGTTCTATCAACAATCGGTAGAAAAGATTGATTGTTAATAAAAAAATACTGATTGTTAATGGGGGAAATCGCAACAAATGGAAAAACCAAATATTATTTTGGTAATATAATAAATAGAATACGAATATAAAATGTCATATATTCATCCAATAAAAGGAGTGACTGGGAATGGTCCATTAAGCACCTTAAAGATGTGTCATAATAAATTGGAATACCTGCCCTAGGTAATTTCTGTATCATAGTTGCTCCAGTTACAAACTGGAAAGAGGGATAAAAAAAAGTTGAATAATCTATATCTCTCAGAAGTTTACCAATTATTATTGGTGGGTTTTTCCTAAGCCTCGTCTGAAGAGAGGAGAACCTCGATGACTATTCGTTCACCGGAACCAGAAGTCAAGATTTTGGTGGAAAGGGATCCTGTAAAAACTTCTTTTGAAAAATGGGCTAAACCGGGACATTTTTCAAGGACTTTAGCTAAAGGTCCCAATACTACCACTTGGATTTGGAACTTACACGCTGATGCTCATGATTTCGACAGTCACACCAATGATTTAGAAGAAATTTCTCGCAAAGTTTTTAGTGCCCACTTTGGTCAATTAGCTATCATTTTTATTTGGCTGAGCGGTATGTACTTCCACGGAGCTCGTTTTTCGAACTATGAAGCATGGCTGAGTGATCCTACTCACATTAAACCCAGTGCTCAAGTTGTTTGGCCAATAGTGGGTCAGGAGATTTTAAATGGAGATGTAGGCGGAGGTTTTCAGGGAATACAAATAACCTCTGGCTTTTTTCAACTTTGGCGAGCATCTGGAATAACTAGTGAGTTACAACTTTATTCTACTGCAATCGGTGGATTAATTTTTGCAGCGCTAATGCTTTTTGCTGGGTGGTTCCATTACCATAAGGCTGCTCCAAAATTGGCCTGGTTTCAAAATGTGGAATCTATGTTGAACCATCACTTGGCAGGACTATTAGGACTAGGCTCTTTATCTTGGGCAGGGCATCAAGTGCATGTTTCTTTACCTATTAATCAACTTTTAGATGCTGGGGTAGATCCTAAGGAAATACCGCTTCCTCATGAATTTATTCTAAATCGTGATCTTCTGGCTCAACTTTATCCAAGTTTTTCTAAGGGATTAACCCCATTTTTTACTCTAAATTGGTCAGAATACTCAGATTTTTTAACCTTCCGTGGGGGATTAAATCCAGTTACAGGAGGTTTATGGCTAACTGATACGGCACATCATCATTTAGCTATTGCAGTTCTTTTTTTAGTAGCTGGTCATATGTATAGAACTAACTTTGGAATTGGCCATAGTATCAAAGAAATTCTAGAGGCTCACAAAGGGCCTTTTACAGGTGAAGGCCATAAAGGTATTTATGAGATTCTAACTACTTCGTGGCACGCCCAATTAGCCCTTAACCTGGCTCTGCTAGGTTCTCTAACTATCGTGGTAGCTCATCACATGTATTCTATGCCTCCTTATCCATATCTAGCTACTGATTATGGTACCCAACTCTCTCTATTTACACATCACATGTGGATCGGTGGTTTTCTCGTAGTTGGAGCTGCTGCACATGCTGCTATTTTTTTGGTGAGAGATTATGATCCAACAACTCAATATAACAATTTATTAGATCGTGTCCTTCGACACCGTGATGCGATAATATCGCATCTCAACTGGGCTTGTATCTTTTTAGGTTTTCATAGTTTTGGTTTATACATTCATAATGATACCATGAGTGCTTTGGGACGCCCCCAAGATATGTTTTCAGATACTGCTATACAATTACAACCCGTTTTTGCCCAATGGATACAAAATACCCATGCTTTAGCACCTGGTTTAACAGCTCCCAATGCAACAGCAAGCACCAGTTTAACCTGGGGTGGTGGTGATCTAGTCGCAGTCGGTGGCAAAGTAGCTTTATTACCAATTCCATTAGGAACGGCAGACTTTCTAGTACATCATATTCATGCCTTTACTATCCATGTCACTGTTTTGATACTATTCAAGGGTGTTTTATTTGCTCGTAGTTCCCGCCTAATACCTGATAAAGCTAATCTCGGTTTTCGATTCCCATGTGATGGACCCGGAAGAGGAGGAACGTGTCAAGTGTCTGCTTGGGATCATGTTTTCCTGGGTTTATTTTGGATGTACAATGCAATTTCGGTAGTCATTTTTCATTTTAGCTGGAAAATGCAATCTGATGTTTGGGGTAGCATAAGTGATCAAGGAGTGGTAACTCACATTACAGGAGGTAACTTTGCACAAAGTTCAATTACCATTAATGGATGGCTCCGTGACTTTCTATGGGCACAAGCGTCTCAAGTAATACAATCTTATGGTTCCTCATTATCTGCATATGGTCTCTTGTTTTTGGGTGCTCATTTCGTCTGGGCTTTCAGTTTAATGTTTCTATTTAGTGGCCGTGGATATTGGCAAGAACTTATCGAGTCTATTATTTGGGCTCACAACAAACTAAGAGTTGCTCCTGCTATCCAGCCTAGAGCCTTAAGTATCATACAAGGCCGTGCTGTAGGTGTAGCTCATTATCTTCTAGGTGGGATTGCCACAACATGGGCATTCTTCCTAGCAAGAATTATTGCAGTAGGATAATGGCTAGGAGGATTTGAAAAGCACTATGGCATCAAGATTTCCAAAATTTAGCCAGGGCCTATCTCAAGACCCAACTACTCGTCGTATTTGGTTTGGTATCGCTACCGCACATGACTTTGAAAGTCACGATGATATAACCGAAGAGCGTCTTTATCAAAAGATTTTTGCTTCTCATTTCGGTCAGTTAGCCATTATTTTCCTATGGACTTCCGGTAATTTATTCCATGTGGCTTGGCAGGGTAATTTCGAAGCATGGGTACAAGATCCTTTACATGTAAGGCCTATTGCTCATGCAATTTGGGATCCACATTTTGGTCAACCCGCTGTAGAAGCTTTTACTCGAGGTGGAGCTTCGGGTCCAGTTAATATAGCTTATTCCGGTGTATATCAATGGTGGTATACAATTGGTCTGCGCAACAATCAGGATCTTTATACTGGAGCTCTTTTTCTATTGTTTCTCTCCGCCATTTTTCTAATCGCGGGTTGGTTACATTTACAACCTAAATGGAAACCAAGTATTTCATGGTTCAAAAATGCTGAATCTCGTCTCAATCATCATTTGTCAGGACTTTTTGGAGTCAGTTCCCTAGCTTGGACGGGACATTTAGTCCATGTGGCTATCCCCGAATCAAGAGGTGAACACGTAAGATGGGGTAATCTACTAACGGCATTACCACATCCCCAAGGTTTAGGACCCTTTTTTGCAGGTCAGTGGAATATTTATGCCCAGAATGCTGACTCAAATAGTCATTTATTTGGTACTTCTCAAGGATCAGGTACTGCTATTTTAACTTTCCTCGGAGGTTTTCATCCACAGACCCAAAGTCTATGGTTGACTGATATAGCTCATCATCATTTAGCTATTGCAGTTGTTTTTATCATCGCCGGTCATATGTATAGAACCAACTTTGGAATTGGCCATAGTATCAAAGAAATTTTGGAAGCACATACTCCTCCAGGGGGCCGATTGGGCCGCGGACATAAGGGTCTTTATGACACAATTAATAATTCTCTTCATTTCCAATTGGGTCTTGCTCTAGCCTCTTTAGGAGTTATTACTTCTCTAGTAGCTCAACATATGTATTCTCTACCCCCCTATGCATTTCTAGCACAAGACTTTACTACTCAAGCTGCGTTATATACTCATCATCAATATATTGCTGGATTTATAATGACAGGTGCTTTTGCTCATGGAGCTATTTTCTTTATTAGGGATTATAATCCGGAACAAAATAAAAATAATGTATTGGCAAGAATATTAGAGCACAAGGAAGCTATTATATCACATCTAAGTTGGGCGAGTTTATTCCTAGGTTTCCATACCTTGGGACTTTACGTTCATAATGATGTTATGCTTGCTTTCGGTACTCCAGAAAAACAAATTTTGATTGAACCTGTATTTGCTCAATGGATCCAATCTGCTCATGGTAAAGCTTTATACGGTTTCGACGTGCTCTTATCTTCAGCAGATAGCCCAGCTTTTAATGCTGGTCAAAGTCTCTGGTTACCCGGTTGGCTGGATGCTATCAATAATAATAGTAATTCACTATTTTTAACAATTGGTCCCGGAGACTTTTTAGTTCATCATGCCATTGCTTTGGGTTTACATACAACTACATTAATCTTGGTAAAAGGTGCTCTAGATGCACGTGGATCTAAGTTAATGCCAGATAAAAAAGAATTTGGTTATAGTTTCCCTTGCGATGGTCCAGGACGAGGTGGTACTTGCGATATTTCGGCCTGGGATGCTTTTTACTTAGCGGTTTTTTGGATGCTAAATACTATTGGATGGGTTACTTTTTATTGGCATTGGAAACATATTACTCTATGGCAAGGAAATGTAGCTCAATTTAATGAATCTTCGACCTATTTAATGGGATGGCTAAGAGATTACTTATGGTTGAATTCCTCGCAACTTATTAATGGGTACAATCCCTTTGGTATGAATAGTTTATCCGTTTGGGCATGGATGTTTTTATTTGGACATCTTGTCTGGGCCACCGGTTTTATGTTTCTTATCTCTTGGCGTGGTTATTGGCAAGAACTTATCGAGACTCTGGCATGGGCTCATGAGCGTACACCCCTGGCTAACCTAGTTCGATGGAAAGATAAGCCAGTGGCTCTTTCTATTGTTCAAGCGAGACTAGTCGGACTAGCTCATTTCTCTGTCGGTTATATATTTACTTATGCTGCTTTCCTAATTGCATCTACATCAGGGAAATTCGGTTAATGATGAATTTCCATTAAATAAAAAATAAAAATGACCCTTTGGCTTAAAGCCAAGGGGGTTATTAAACATAACGGAGGGAGAGATCAAAACTAAAAAAATCATTTTTAACAAAGAACTCTTTCTTTTCGTACAACTTTCCCATCTGACGGGGATGTGATATATCAATAATCAAAAAAATTATGGCAAGAAAAAGTCTCATTCAAAGGGAGAAGAAAAAGCAGAGATTGGAACAAAAATACCGAATTATTCGTCAATTGATAAAAAAAAAGATGGGTGAGGCTCTATCATTGGATGAAAAGTGGCAATTTCAGAAACAGCTACAATCTTTACCGCGTAATAGTGCACCTAATCGTCTTCATCGTCGTTGCTTCCTAACCGGAAGGCCTAGAGCTAACTATCGAGATTTTGGTCTATCCAGACATGTACTTCGTGAAATGGCTCATGCATGTTTATTGCCTGGAGTAACCAAATCTAGTTGGTAGAGGTAGATTTCGAATAAACAGATTTAGGTGGAAAATTTTAGGTGGAAAATGGAATTGAAAATCCCCCAAATTAATTGGGGGGGGATTTTTATGCAGAAGGGTTAAGTATGAATTACTTGTTTGGTCAATCAATAATATGTTATTATTTCATAACGCGGGGTAGAGCAGCCTGGTAGCTCGCAAGGCTCATAACCTTGAGGTCACGGGTTCAAATCCTGTCTCCGCTAAATTCATAATAAGGAGCATAATAAGAAGTTGAATGGAATAGTAGTCGAATAGAAAAAAATTGTAATTGATTCTATTATACTAACATATGAAATTTTATTTTTTTTGGAGAGGCGGGTAGCGGGAATCGAACCCGCATATTCTCCTTGGCAAGGAGGAATTTTACCATTAAACCATACCCGCAACTATCTCTTGTAATTATTCCTTATTATATTAATACATTTTTCTTTATATAGTCAATTCTTCCCTAGGGTTCTTTCGGTCACTCACCAAAAAGTTGGAGAAGGAATAAAAGCCCTCCCTGGAGTCCATTTATTTTATACCTCAGGACTTGTATAAAAAACCTTCCGGAACTTATAATATAATGTTTACCAAGGGAGGGCCTTTTTTGACCCCCTCCTTCATTTAGGATATGAAGGAATTAAGAATACCAACCAGAAAGACTAATCCAATCCATAATGAAGCACCTGAAAATACGACATTTTTGTTGCTAGACCAACCATCAGGGGAGGCAAGCACGACAGGCACACCAATTACTAGGAGAAATGAAATAGCAATTAGTGCAAACACAGCCAACTGGAAAGCAATAGTCATGGTTGTAATTCTCCAATCTTTCAAAAAATGAAATAAATTATACCATTTAATCCCTATCTGGCAATGAATTAGATTGAACTACCGAGCCAAAAATGTTGTGGAATAAAAAAAGAAAAGATAGATTAATTTTAAATTTACTAGTTTGCCTTTCCGGTTCTTTCTCAACAAATTTGATATATTACTCCTCTATAAGAATGCCATGTCTTTTTTCATTGCTATGGTAGTGGTCTCTTTTTCCTTTCATCTTACCTGAAAGATAAAAACATATTTATGGGAGAGATGGCCGAGTGGTTTATGGCTCCGGTCTTGAAAACCGGCATAGTTTCTAAAACTATCGAGGGTTCGAATCCCTCCCTCTCCTTTTCTCATTTTCTGGATAAGTATTATTTTTTCTGGATAAGTATTATTCGCAAAAGGGACTATATATATATATATGAAATAGAATGACTCGGCCAAATGACCGAGCCATTATGAGAAGCTTGGAAAAAATAATAAAAACTTCGGTTTGATTTATTACTCTAGTTTAAAGGTGTCATAGAAAGAACAGGTTCAAAATCACGATCGATTCCTTTCTCAAATCCGGCTGCAGCCGCACGTGCTCTTCCTGCGTGCCATAAATGACCTACAAAGAAAAAGAATCCTAAAACAAAATGCGAGGTAGATAACCAACTTCGGGGAGAAACATAATTTACTGCGTTAATTTCAGTAGCTACTCCACCCACAGAATTTAAAGAACCTAATGGAGCATGAGTCATATATTCTGCGGAACGTCGTTCTTGCCAAGGCTGTATATCTTTTTTAAGTTTACTCAAATCTAATCCATTAGGACCTCTCAAAGGTTCTAACCAAGGAGCACGGAGATCCCAAAAGCGCATGGTTTCCCCTCCAAAAATAATTTCTCCGGTGGGGGAGCGCATAAGGTATTTACCTAAACCCGTGGGTCCCTGGGCGGAACCTACATTAGCACCAAGGCGTTGGTCTCTAACTAAAAAAGTAAAAGCTTGAGCTTGAGAAGCTTCTGGCCCAGTAGGCCCATAAAATTCACTGGGATAGGCCGTATTATTGAACCAAACGAAGCAGCAAGCGGTAAACCCAAAAATGGAAATAGCTGCTAAACTGTAGGATAGATAAGCCTCACCGGACCATACAAGAGCGCGACGAGCCCATGCAAAAGGTTTGGTCAGGATATGCCAGATTCCGCCGAAAATACAAATGGAACCTAACCAAATATGTCCTCCGATAATATCTTCTAGATTATCTACACTAACAATCCAGCCCTCTCCACCAAAAGGTGATTTAAGCAAATAACCGAATATGACACTCGGACTAAGAGTAAGATTCGTAATCCTCCTTACGTCTCCACCGCCAGGAGCCCAAGTATCATATACACCTCCGAAATACAAAGCTTTGAGCACCAGTAGGAAGGCACCAACACCTAACAAAATTAAATGGATACCCAAAATAGTGGTCATTTTGTTTTTGTCTTTCCACACATAACCAAAGAATGGAAAAGATTCCTCTAAAGTTTCTGGTCCGATAAGTGCGTGGTAAATACCTCCGAAACCTAGGACTGCAGAAGAAATTAAGTGAAGTACTCCAGATACGAAATACGGAAAAGTATCTATAACTTCTCCACCGGGACCTACCCCCCATCCCAAAGTGGCTAAATGGGGCAATAGAATTAGGCCTTGTTCATACATAGGCTTCTTTGGTAGGAAGTGGGCAACTTCAAATAAATTCATTGCTCCGGCCCAAAATACAATTAATCCAGCGTGAGCTACGTGAGCACCAAGTAATTTACCAGATAGGTTGATGAGCTGGGCATTACTTGCCCACCAGGTGAAACCTGTAATTTCTTGATCACGACCACCTAAAGCTAAGGTTCCATTAAAGAGCGTTTCCACGGGGTAGAACCTCCTCAGGGAATACAAGATTTTCATGAGGCTGATCTTGGGCTGCCATCCAGGCACGAATACCTTCGTTCAGAAGAATATTTTTGGTGTAGAAAGTTTCAAATTCAGGATCTTCCGCTGCACGAATCTCCTGGGAAACGAAATCATATGCCCGTAGGTTCAGAGCTAGACCAACTACTCCGATAGCACTCATCCATAAACCAGTTACTGGTACGAATAACATAAAGAAGTGTAACCAACGTTTGTTGGAGAAAGCAACACCGAAGATTTGGGACCAAAAGCGGTTAGCTGTAACCATGGAATAAGTTTCTTCAGATTGGGTTGGATTAAAAGCACGAAATGTATTTGCGCCATCACCATCCTCAAACAAAGTATTTTCCACGGTAGCACCGTGAATAGCACATAGAAGAGCAGCTCCTAATACTCCAGCAACTCCCATCATATGAAATGGGTTTAAAGTCCAATTATGAAAACCTTGAAAAAAAAGTATGAATCGGAAAATAGCTGCTACACCGAAGCTGGGCGCGAAAAACCAACCAGATTGACCCAGAGGATAAATCAGAAATACAGAAACAAAAACAGCAATTGGAGCAGAAAAAGCAATTGCATTATAAGGACGTAATTGTACAGATCGAGCAAGTTCAAATTGACGCAACATGAAGCCTATCAGAGCAAAAGCTCCGTGAAGAGCGACGAAGGTCCATAAACCTCCTAATTGACACCAACGGGTAAAATCTCCTTGTGCTTCAGGACCCCATAGAAGTAGCAAAGAATGTGCTAAACTATTAGCAGGGGTCGAAACCGCAGCGGTTAGGAAGTTACAACCTTCTAGATAAGAACTAGCCAACCCATGAGTATACCATGAAGTCACAAAAGTTGTACCTGTGAACCACCCACCTAGTGAGAAATAGGCACAGGGAAAAAGCAATAGGCCAGACCAACCTACAAATACGAAACGGTCTCTTCTTAGCCAGTCATCCATACTATCGAATAAACCCTTCGGTTCTTTAGAAGACTTTCCAATGGCTATAGTCATAGTGATTCTCCCATTCAACTACTTTAATCATTTCTTTTTTAAGCACCTCGAATAGGATATAAAATTCCAATAATTGATGGATTATTCCCTAACGAACCCTTCTATTTATTTTTTTTTATTTTTTTTTTTTCCTTTCCAGACTGGCCGGACTGGATTGATTAACCAAATAAATTATTATATTTACTTCCTTTCTGGAAAATATAACACAAAAATTTTGTTTCATTATTTCATCCCGGAATAGACTCGAATAATTAAAAAATATTTAGAAGGTAGGTAAGCTTTTCTTTTCTTTTTATTTATTTTCTTTCATGTCCCTTTGACTCAATGGATATATTCACTCATTTTTATCTTCGGTATACCGGATTTAGTATGCATATGTTTCTATCCGACTTCCGATGGAGTAAAAAGTACATCTAAATGAAATACGGTTCCTACTCTAATAAAAAATAAATAAAACTATTTTATAATGTATTGGAATTTCACTATTTCCCAAAAAGATATCTCTTCCATAATATTCGTTCCATTAATTAATCGGAAATGAATGACTCAACGACTTGGTCCAATCATTAAAAAATATTCTGTAAAAATTCTTACGTACCAATCGATCGAACATGTTCGTTCGATATACGGAATAAATAAATGAATAATTTGTATTACTACTTCTATTGAAATCCATTATAAGAGTAGCCAAATTCTCAATAAATAGTAGCATCAGGTTTACTAACAAATAAAATATTTTATTTCATTTTTGTGTCTCAAACGTACGATCTCGAACGTACAAAAAAAATTATAATATGTTTCTTCTTTGTCCGTACCCCCTCCCCCTTCAATTTCCATTATGACTCGATCGATACGATATAGGGAATAATAACATACATAAGGAATAATAAGTCTATTTCTTTTTCTTATATTTCTTTTTCTTATTTGAAAGGTTTAAACATCTCTATTTTATTACGTATCTATTTCTTTTACTTATTCGAAGAAATAATAAGAGCCTCTTATCGGATTTGAACCGATGACTTACGCCTTACCATGGCGTTACTCTACCACTGAGTTAAAGGGGCGAGTAATCGAGTAAACTACTGAAGAAACAAATTTATATATAGTGTGTAATAAGAATAGTATCGTTGTCAACCCAATCTAAATAAATTTATATGAAACCGGAAATTCCAATTTTATATGTTTCTGTTTGCTTCTCTCCCCACGTACATAGTATAAAAAATAAGGGGTGGGAGGTATTTCGTAATAGATACAGTTAATAATTCTTTCTCTTCAAAAAATATTATTAGATCGGATGGAGACCTCAATAGTAAAGAGGGAGAGAAGGGATACAAAAAATAATGGAATACTTTCAATATCCACCAGTTTCAATTTATTAAAATGGGACAATTCCTTAGATAAAATAAAAAAAAATCCTGAATTTCGAAAAACTCACCTGAAATAGTCGAATATCACGAAGGGGGAGTTACGAACAGATTATCCGATTCGATAAATATTTTTTTATAAATAATATTTATTACTCAAATAAAAATAGGATCTGATTTTGTTTGATAATCTATGAGTAATTCATTTATAGGGGTTTAGGAAGGAGTTTAGGAAAAAACCAATACTTTGTTTCTATTTATGTATTGCTCGATCGGCGAAGAAAAACGTCTCGCTTGGTTCGAGGAATGATTACTTGATCTTTTTTTGTATTAATAAATTTTAGTGATTGATCTCGCGAAAATACCGATGAAGTGATCGATTGATGGATCGTAGAAATCTCTGGAGTTTCCCTGCCGTAAGAGATGGCGGCCCTCCCTTTATTTATGTTATGAGACACAGAGTTCGACTCTTTCTGATTATAGTAATCATAGTTATATAACCATAGTTGTAGTAATTTGACTATTTATTAAATGACATTCTAACTATTCACATGTTTAGTCTAATTATTTACATGGTCTTCGTCGTAGTTTATCCTCGCTCCAATACTTGATCTATCAAAAGGAAATCGGATTTCATTATGAGACTTTTAGCAAGCTTACCGATATTTTTCTTGGATATCCAAATGGTGTGTCTTATTTTTGTAGATAACACATCTTCCTTGACTTTCATTTTTCTTTTGTAGTGGAAGAATATTCGTCACTAAGGTCCAAATAATAAATTTTTGTATTCATGTGTTTGAAAAGTTAAAAACGAGGGACAATTTTTGATATTGAGTAAAAATACGAATAGTATCTCTATCGTGTAACCATATGCTTCCACAATCAGTATTCTTAGGACTCACAATTCTATTTTACCGATCTTAAAGGATCTGGGAAAGAAGAAGATTACTGGAGAGATTTTGCTTCGCAAAAATCGAAGCTTACGCGCTTATGGGTTGCGAGAAACTCCGTATATATACAAAAAAATTCAAAAATTTCCTTATTTTCAATTTTATTACAAAATAAGTGGAATTTTATCCCTCTTCCTCTACCTCGAAAAAAAATTATTCGAGTTCTTTCACTCGTAATATTTCTTCTTTATTCGTCAATTTCATTTTTCATTTATTCCGATAGTTAGTCCTACATCTCCTCCCAGGTTTATTCCTTGGGTCGAAATACATATTTCCATCTATAGCTATAGGCTATAGCTATAGTAAGAAAATATTCCTTTGTTTTTATAACTAAAAAAATCAATTTTTTTTCTTTCATTTATTAAAAAAAGGTTATTCCACTCTTTTTTCTATTAGTTTTTACCCCATCCCAAAATTTGAATTATTTCAATAATTCTTTCGAATGAAATATGAAAAAAAAAATGTAGAAATTCGGCGGAGTTTTTTCCTTTTTGTATCGAAAATTAGACGTGAAATCTTTAATAAAGAAATAAGACTGAAGTAGAATAGAACAAGCTATTGACAGTAAATAGCGAATTGAGTAACATAAATAAAGGATCGAGCCCCCATCGTCTAGTGGCTTAGGACACCTCTCTTTCAAGGAGGCGACGGGGATTCAAATTCCCCTGGGGGTACCATGAAGAAACCTTTGGTATATTTAATTATTCTCCAAAGATTCTTCTACATTCATTTGTTTTTGGAAGAAAAGGAGATAAAAATATAAAAATATTAGTTTTTTCTATCTCCTCCCTTCGGGTCGATGCTCGAGTGGTTAATGGGGACGGACTGTAAATCCGCTGGCAATGCCTACGCTGGTTCAAATCCAGCTCGACCCAATTTCGGTTTTACCAAACTAAAAATTGGTTAAAATTTATTTTTTTTTTTCTTAATATTATTGGTATTTCTCGACCTTCCTAGGGGAGGTACGGGAAATCCCGCAAAAAATACAAAATATTTCTTATTCTTTATTTTACATTCCAGAATTCATTTGACACAAAGGCTTATGGATTGACATAATAAATTCATATTTAATGGGATTGTAGTTCAATCGGTTAGAGTACCGCCCTGTCAAGACGGAAGTTGCGGGTTCGAGCCCCGTCAATCCCGATACATTGGATTAAATCAATTTGTGGTAAAGCATATCATCCGAAAAAATTTTTCATTTCTTTCTACCTCTTATATTGAGTAAATCATTTCTTCCCCGAATAAACTGATTGATTAAATTGAATTAGGAGTGACTGATTGAATCGAATCATAAGTACCAATCTAAGTCATTTAGACTTCGTTGGAAAGACATAAAAAAGTAAATATATCTCTTTTCGGAAGATACATATAAAAAAATTCTTGGTATGCCTTTTTACAAGGTTACAAGGTATGCCTTTTTAAAATTTGTTTATCAATTTAGTGAGTCGCTCCATAAATACTATTTCTAAATACTATTTCTTTATCATACAAAAGTCCGATGTGCTTAACTTAAATAATAATCGATATACATACCATTGAACGTATATCTAGTCAAACACTCTTCTTACCAAATACCATAAAATCCATTTAGATAGAGTTACTGTTCCATTCGAATGAATCTTTCTTTTAGTATTTAATAAAAGTCTGGTAGTATGACTCAATAAAGATTATAAGTATCAGTAAACATCACCATTTTTAGGGTATACGAAAAATACTCAAAATACTATGCTTTCATCTCTCCCCAAAATAGGCTATTTCACAGGAATCCCGAATTTTTTTGTAAAAAAAAAGGAGTCAGTTTCTATTTATTTGTTATATTAATGAAGTGTCCAATCTCATTTTGAAATAGCCATCCATTTATTAACAATACTTCTATCATTTCATTTAATAAGATTTTATTGGATAAAAATAAATTGAATAAATAGTGGTAACTTTCCAGAAGAGTACTATAAATGGAAAAATCATTCAATAACGAACTATTTGCTTTTAACCATCTCTGTTGATTATCTAATAACTCAAAACGAGTCAATTTTTCCCGCGGATTTTCGATTAGCCAACGTTGGTATAGATACACAGGGGTAAAAACTTGTGGGCGTTTCAGTCGAACACCAATTCCTTCGATACGTTTAAAAGTCTCAATATTATTTTTTTCAATAAGAGGTAATTGGTTCCACCAATTGATGGATAAATTAGTCATTAGATCCCGACCATATCCACGACGAAGAAAAAATTGTTTAATTTTTTGACTTGAACGAGATTTTTCCCGCTCCCTCCTTGCTCCGTAAGTAACATAAAGTCTTCTCAGTATTTCTTCATCCACAAATAATTCCTGACGCGAAAAAATAGATTGATAAGTTTGAAATAATGAACTAGTAGGATCCCAGAGGAAACGTCCTCCTATGAATAACATGGGTTTATTGAATAATTGATACTCCATCCGATATTCCGTAGATGATCGAGAAAATCCTAGTATTACGAATTGCTCTTCTAATAAAATATCTTCTAATTGAGATTCTAATTCTTGTACATTTCTCCGTCTTATTCTAGATAAAATTCTTTCATAAGGAAGTTGCTCTTTCGTTTTATGTTGTACAATTCGACAAAAATAAGAATTTTTTTGATTATCATTTTTCCTCCCCCTTGGAGATCGGAGATTATATGCAACTTCAAATTCATTGGGTCTTTCTACCCAATCGAATAGATTACCACGAATAAAACTGAGACGCGATATTCTAGGGGCCCAAACTGTATTACTTGTTAATTGATACAGCTTCTCCCTATAGTGAATTGTCTGTTCATAAATAGATAATTCATTTCGTGTATGTATAACTCCCCTATTTGCCATTGGAAAGAGACCCCTTCGAATCATATGTAAAGGTTTTTTCATCTGAGACCGAAAGGTCAATTCCATTTTTTTATCAATATTTTTTTCTTGAGATATTTCTAACCATGGAAATTCTATTGGGAGACTTTCCAGAATACCACAAGCTAAATAAAAATCATTTTCGGCGTATCTATCGAGAGAAATCAAATCATCCGGCTTATTTTGTGACAAAAACCAAGAATCTCGAGCTGCTAATCCGGCTAGACAACCCAAAACATGAGGTAGTACAGTAAATTCTTTTATAGTTGATTCGGCAACGGAAGGTTCTAAATACCATTTGGACAAGTAATAAAATTTCTTTTTCCATAAATAATTACTAATATATAGAGGATTTTGGGGAAAATTTCTTACTAGTATATTTTGTATGACAGCCTTCCCTACTTTATAGAAGAGTATTCCATAATTTTTAGTGAGTCTCATCTCACTATCCATATGTGTAAAACCCGAGGCTTGTCGATGAAAAGCTAATCTCGTGGTATCCGTATCAATAATCGGTTTATTCCGAGTAATACTAATCAATAGAATTTCGTTAAAAAGTGCTGCTAAATCTCGTGCATTGTAACCCATTGTTCTGTATCCAAACTCATTAAGGCAATATTTTTTATTTCTCAAGTAAAAAGATTTGCTATGTAATAGAATAAGAAACTCTTCTTGTCGTTGTGAAATACTGAGCATCCGAATATTTATTAAACGGTCTAACCGATCCGGGGAAATTAAAGCGGGATCTACTTTTCTGGGAGCATCGGTCGAACCAAAAAGAACTATATTTTTGGCCCTTCTGTCAGCAAAACCAGTTTGAAAATATTTTAGTAAAATGCCGAGTAAAAAAGTCGGATCAGATTCTACATTTTGAGTCAAACAATTCACATTTAGTTTATGAATATCTTGAATCCATATTATACAGGGGGACATCCTTCCCGCTAATTCTAGAATAAGACTCAATCTTCGCAAACTTTCCATTAAAATATTCATCCAACTCTCAGTCATAACATCTGGTTTATTATATAGAAGTCTATTTATAGATATTCTTATTAGAGGAACAAAAGAATCTGCTGCGATATTTTTTATCAAATAGGATCGTCCGGTTTCCAAAGAACCTATTAATAAAATTCCTCTTGGGGGGGATAATCTTAGTTGAAGTGGAACAGGTTTCCTATGAAAAGTTAACTTGAAAGTCTCGGCTTGCCACAAAATTTGTGGAAAAGTTACTTTTTGCCAAAGAGCCATAGAAATCCATTTTTCTGCTGAGTCATTTTGATGAAACGAAAACTCAGACAGACTTTTTTGATAATTCTCAGCCAATTTTTTTAAATAATAAAATCCCTGTTTTTTAGTAATTTGATGACCAACTCTAGGATTTGTAGAATTATCACTAGAAGTAAGATTCAATTCATATCGGTAGATGTTTTTCCCCGTTACTAAAGATTGAACCAGTATTTTTCGTTCCCTTCGGGAGAGATCTAAACCTTTATTATTGATCAGACATCTATTTAATTTTTGTTTCGTAAATAAATAAAATTTTCCGTTTTTTATATAATGTTTTAAATTTCTTAGAAAATACATTGATGTATTTTCCGTTTTAATTGGTCGTATCGAATTTCGACGAATCAAACCATCCACATAAATTCCGCGTAAGGGATCCATTAAATATTGAATTATTTCGAATTGTTCCCACAGTCCGATATAGTCCGAACCCAATAAAGTAGAAAAATATTTTTGAAGGATGGAGTAACCAAAGGTAAACAAGCCTATAATTGTTAAGTAGCGGCCATTCCAGTTATTTATGAGATTCAGGCGTGACCATATAAATCCCCGGGTTTCTTGTTGATTCCCAATCTGTCTCGATAGACGTAGATGCCATTTTCCTAAAAAATTATCGAAAAAAGTGGTTGTTTCCAAGATTGGGTATAGAAAAGCCCATAAATTATATGAATTTTTCTGTATATTTCGGAGCGTAGCATATAAAATGTAATTGAATTGATCACTAATACTTAGTAAGATTTCCGAGAATAGATCCAAGACTAAATTGATGGAGTATCTCCACCATTCAAGAGTAAAAAGCCACGGTATATATTTCTCAAACGAATTCCATTTTATAAAAAAACTGGATGTTTGTAATATCTTATATATCTTAGTTTTTCGGATCAATTTAGTTGGGTTTACCGAAAGGAAGGGCGCAACGGTTCCATTTTCTTTATAGAAATCCGTGCTCGTGTTATTTGTACCTCCATTAGAAATTTCATACATCGAACTTATTTCCAAATTGGATCTTGTAAGTAAGCGATTAATCCAATTAAGCACTTTATTATTTTCGTTTCGAATTTCTACAAAAATGTCGGAGAGTAAATCATTTTTTAAAAATTGGGTTCGAATAAAATGGCTATTTGGTTTTGGTACCTCTCCAATATACGGATCAATATACGGATCCGATTTTTTCGTTTTTAATATTTCCGGACAGGGAAACTCGCAATAGTTAGTTATTCCAAAATTTACTACTTGTTTTACGCTTGACCGGTTTTTAAAGGAGGTACTTATGGAATAACCTTTTAAAAGATTATTTCGAATTAATAATTCCAACAATTTCTTGAAATTATAAAAAAACAAAAAATCTTGGTTACTTCTTTTTCGTAGATACTCGGGTAATAAAATATTAGATATTTGTGATTTGGTGATTGAATCAATATCTGGAAAGGATTTCCTCCGATTAATGGGTAATTTATTTTCCTTCCTAGATATAGGCAAGGTACTCAAAAATCGACCATATATTGAATTATGATTTTCGGTACTTCCCCTCTCTATATAGAAAGGCAATCTTTTTTCACAATTCAGTTGAGGATAGTGTAGATTATTTGCGAACTTTAGCGTATCTGCTTTATAAAAATGAGATTTCAGTGAGTCTCTATTAGAAACTTTTATAGAATGAAAATATTTTTCTTTGTTTTCATACGACGTAAATAAAAAAGTATTATTGAAAAGTTCTATGCAATTTTGATTATTCCCTTCACTACGTAAATAATCAATAATACAATTAATGATTGGCTCTTCATCAAAATAAAAAAGTGTTACTGATTTGTTATTAGTACCGAAATTTTCTCTTTTTGAGAAAGTATTTTGATTTAAATCCTTTTCTTTCGGAAAAGCATTGATTAAATAATTCGGGCAAAATTTTAATAAATCGGGAAGTTTACGAAAATTATTACTGAAAATACCGGAAAGAATCATTGTAAGATTTCTATAACACGTAGGAATATTTATCTTATTGAGTCTTTCAGACCAGCCAACAATTAATTTTTGATTAATCGAAAAATCTATTTCATCAGAGGCTATTACAAAATATTTGTGTCGCGAAACAAAATACTTCGATAATTTATCCCATCGCTTTATCCGATCAGTCCGTTTATGTATATTGAAATCCCAATCAATAAATCTTCCCATTTTTGTATCATCACAGTAAGAGCTACTTCTTTCGTTTTTTCCCCAAACTAATAAATTTTTATTGATTATATTCCTCTTTATATTATTCGTATTTTTCGGAAAATTATTATTTCCTCCCGTTAAATAGGAAAGAGACTTATTCATTAAATGTAAATCGTTCGTAGGTTCACCCAGATATTTATGGATTCTATCGTAGATCGATTTATTGCAATTCCTAATTCTACTCCGTAAATCTATGAAAAATTTGGAAAATAGATAAACCTTTCCATAATCATTTTGTATCAAATCCTTCTTTCTCGTTCGATGCGGAAATAACAAATTTATACCAGTAGTATTGAGAGTTTCTAATAAAAAAAACAAAAATTTACTATTTATTTCGTTTTTTCTACTAAATTTCTGACTAAACAATCTATTTTTATTCGGTTCGTACAAATACTGGAATTGAGAATTAATACTATGATTTATTCCCTTATTATAAACTGGATTATTACAAATTGGGTGATTAGACTCAGTTATGAATAGATTGGATTGATCCAGAGATGGAACTAATTTGATATAATTTAGGAATCGAAATATATGTTTCTCACTATATTTATTAGTATTATTCCTCCCGTAGTAATATCTAAAATAGGAAGGCAAAAACGAGTATGAAATATTGGATGGGCTTAAGTCTATTGATAGATTTGATTTCGTTTTATTTCTCTCATATTTATTCCTCCGAATTACTTCATATGGATAATCCAAAGAAATACTAGAATGAAATAATAAATTTTTCTTCCCCATTTTCGTTTTCCAGAAGTCGAGCAATCTATTACTATCTGATTTTGTAGAATACCCAAAAACAATTTCCTTATTAGCTACTTGAAATTTTTTGATATCTCCCTTATAGAAACCCGCATATAGTTTATCTATTGGCGATACATTCAGAAAAGTATGGTAAATAGCTTCCGGAAAATGATCGATTTTCATCTTTTTTTCCAAAGAAAAGATTTCATTTAGAATATACTTCATATCTTTCACAAAGAATTTTTCTATCCAAAATACTGCATTATTTCGAAAAAAAAACTTGGAAAAAATTATGGATTTTACGGATTTCCCCCCACTTATAATGGGTAGAGGTATACCCCAAACGATTGAATCGTTGGTTAATCGCTTGATACTCCTGTCATTTGGTTTTATTCTACGAAAAAGAAGCCACTCAAAAAGAGTTTCATTGAATTTTGAAGAATTAGTCTCACCGGAATGATTTATGGATTCATCATTAAATTCTTTCAATTTATTAGATTTCTTTATGTCACATAAAATATACTTTGAAATTTGATACGAAATATTTTCTGACAAGATTCCGTGTACTTCGACGAGGGGTTGCTCATTATTTGAATGATTCAACTGAAAAGATCTCATGTTTGACTTATTCCTCGCAGCATCAAATCGGTGTAAATCTTTCTCCCAATCCAAAAGGTCATTCTTATATTTATAGAATCTCCATGTATAAAATTCGGTATAGTTTCGGAAGAAGAGCCATCCCTTTTTTTTTATGAAAATATAGGATTTTGCAATAATTTTGTTGGATTCACCCCGGTTTATTAAATTTTTAAATATTTTTTTCCCAAACTTATACGGTTTCCGAGTTATTTCCTTCCCATGGTGGTGGAATGAAGAAATATAGAAGGAATAATTATTATTGTTATTATTGTTGTCATTATTGCTATTACTGTTATTCGATCTAATTTTCGAGTTTAATTTTATTGGTCTAGATGGGCCTCCTGCTTCAAAAATAATTTTTTCACAAAAAGCAGACATTATTTGGAGAAATGAAATATCCTCTAATATTTTGATCTGCTCCTCCGATTTTGATTTTATTTTTTCTTTAGAATCATTCAAAAAAATGGAATCAAATTGGTATTCCCAATCATCATTTTGGGGAGTGATACTACCGATACAGAATTCAAAAAAATGTTTCAGATCTTCTATATTTTTTTCTGTCAATAGAATAGAAATTTCATTTATAGAACTCTGAGAAATTTTCCAACTAGGAAGGATTTGTTCTACGATCCAATTTTTCCACCATTGTGAACCCCAAAAATGAATTTGGTCATATACAGACGTAACACAGAGTTTTTTTTTTAAGTTTTGTCCAGTAACTGAATATTTCTCCTCCTTTTTTTTTTTTAAATTTAGCAAATTATTCTTGCTCCTCCCAAAAGAAGGAGAGTGATGCGGAAAAATACGGAGATTTCGATTGGAAAACCCAAAAGTTTCTTCCGGTGATATGTTTCCCTTATATTTGTAATTGTTCACACGTCCGTGAACTATTTCTACTAAATCGAGATGTTCTTTTCCAATAATGGCTTTATCATTCGAGCGATATATTAATACCGATAGTACGAGTAACAGAAAACCATTTAGTATTGAACTCCCATTGGTTTTTGAACCATGCAAATCGCGTGAAATTAATGAACCCATAATTCGAAAGTCAAACAACTTAATAGGATTCTCTCTGTTGGAAGATATTTTACTCAATAATCTGATCAGATTCCATCTCGCCCATAAATTCAAAAAGTATTGGGGGTTCTTCACTTCTCCGAATCCCAATCTTTTATATAAGTATTGATTTTTCGATAATTTCTGTTTCATTTTTTTCTTACAGCGGTTGGATAAAACTTTCTAATAAATAGATTTTTTCGTGGAAACTTCGATTGACTAAATGACTTCGATTCGTTCCAGTCTTTTTTGCTATGACTTCTCAACAAAATGATATTAGATATATCGAGACATAGCCAATTACTTCTTACTCAAATGGGGTTGGTACTAAATCTACCGAAGCGAAGATAGGAATTAAATTTTATTAATAATTGAAGCGAAATGAAATATTCCTCATTATTTATGACTCTATCAATACCTCCGTGTCATCCTATTTATGATGACATAAAGGAGAGGTTTCGTCAACTAATAATAAGAATTTTTTATAATCTTTTTGATTGTAGTAATTTATACCATATTTTTTTTAGTCGAAATGACCATCCGGCATTATTTTATTCATGGGCGAACGACGGGAATTGAACCCGCGCATGGTGGATCCACAATCCACTGCCTTAATCCACTTGGCCACGTCCGCCCTTTCAATTCATTTTTTTCAATTATTGTTTGGAGAGAAGTAATGACCCCAGAGACTTAAATAAAGTCTCCGAGGTCATCGTTTTTTCCGAGTCACTGCCCCTATCTCAGATAACTTGAGTTTCTAAGATTATATATGGGTGAGTCACTACCTCTTCGGTGGTAATGGGGAAAAATCTATAGGGATATTAGCCATTTACAGAAGGAGCTTCAACAGAAGCTAAGTCTAGAGGGAAGTTATGAGCATTACGTTCATGCATAACTTCCATACCAAGGTTAGCACGGTTGATAATGTCAGCCCAGGTGTTAATTACACGGCCTTGGCTATCAACTACAGATTGATTGAAGTTAAAACCATTTAGGTTGAAAGCCATTGTGCTGATACCTAAAGCAGTGAACCAAATACCTATTACAGGCCAAGCAGCCAAAAAGAAGTGTAGAGAACGAGAATTGTTGAAGCTAGCATATTGGAAGATCAATCTACCAAAGTAACCATGAGCAGCTACGATGTTGTAAGTTTCTTCCTCTTGACCGAACTTGTAACCTGCATTAGCAGACTCATTCTCAGTAGTTTCTCGGATTAAGCTTGAAGTTACCAGAGATCCATGCATAGCACTGAATAGAGAGCCGCCGAATACGCCAGCTACACCCAACATGTGGAATGGATGCATAAGGATGTTGTGCTCAGCTTGGAACACAATCATGAAGTTGAAAGTACCAGAAATTCCTAGAGGCATACCGTCGGAGAAGCTTCCTTGACCAATAGGGTAAATCAAGAAAACAGCGGTAGCAGCTGCAACAGGAGCTGAATATGCAACAGCGATCCAAGGGCGCATACCTAAACGGAAGCTAAGTTCCCACTCGCGACCCATGTAGCAAGCTACACCAAGTAAGAAGTGAAGAACAATTAGTTCGTAGGGACCACCATTATATAACCATTCATCGACGGAAGCTGCTTCCCAGATTGGGTAGAAGTGTAAACCGATCGCTGCAGAAGTAGGGATGATAGCACCGGAGATTATATTGTTTCCGTAAAGAAGAGAACCAGAAACAGGCTCGCGAATACCATCAATATCTACAGGAGGAGCTGCAATGAAAGCAATAATAAATACAGAGGTTGCGGTTAATAAGGTAGGGATCATCAATACACCGAACCATCCGATGTAAAGGCGATTTTCAGTGCTGGTAACCCAATCGCAGAAGCGACCCCATAGGCTTGCGCTTTCGCGTCTTTCTAAAGTTGCGGTCATGGTAAAACTTGGTTTGTAAAGTAATAATAAGTTACCCAAGCATATGAACTTGTTAAATCACAGTATTACACAAAACTTGTTTCTGTGTCAACCGATCTTTCGATTTTTTTTTCACTTCTATAAAAAAATATTTTTTTCCAAAAAATAGAATTCCATTTCATTCTATTTTTATTGCTTTTCGCAAAAGAATTTTTTCCTACAAAAAAATTATATATCCCTTCATCGTAATAGTTATATATATATATATATTTATTTATAAGTTTTTTCTGGGGGGTATCTTATTTATAAAAACTATAAAAATAAAATATAAAATTATTGGGTTGCCCGGGGCTCGAACCCGGAACTCGTCGGATGAAAGTAGGTTCATTTCTTTGTTTTCGATAAAGAAAGGCACCTCTTCCCAAACCGTGCTTGCAATTTTCATTGCACACGGCTTTCTCTATGTATCTATTTCATATTTATGATGAAGTTCATTTTCATAATAAATTTTTTCCTTGTAATGTACCTGCCAAGAAGTTTATTCGAGTAATATCAAGATACCAAATTTTTTTTGTGAGGGGATACATTCCAGAAAAATTTGAACATATTAATTCTCTTTTTTTCGAAAAAAAGGGTTTCGTCAAAAATTTCAAATCGTATTTTTTCCATACAGAACGTATCGTATTTTTATGCTTACAAGCCAACGTTTTAGCACATGAAAATCGAAGTATATATTGTACCTGATACAAATTCTTCCTATTTTGGCATCCGCTATAGTAGCAGAAGAGATTTCTCCAAATTTGATCGAATCGATTAAAAATTCCCTCATCTGTTAAAGTACTCCAGGCTAATTTACCAATTGGGTGCCCTAGGGCATCACAGAATCCTTCTCTGGCTAATAATCCAATCAAAGATAGAATTGGAGTGATAGAACAAAGTTCTTTGTTGATAAGACTAGTTCCGGGTAATTCCTCAAGCATTTTGGCTCGAATCGCAATAATTTTGTTTTGGACATCGAAGGTATAGCCTAGGAAAGTAAAACAATTATTGGGGATCTTTTTAATACGTATCCCGTACGATTCAAATAAGAAATGAAAATGGTATTGCCAAATTTTAAGAAAGAAATATTTCAATTTTTCTGCCGAGTGGTAAATACCCCCCACTGATAAGATGGATTTATTCCCATATCTCACATAATGAAAAGAAGGTTTTTTCCGAAAAAAAGTACACTTTTGTAATATGATCCACGAAGGTTTTGTAATATCTCGAATTTTTCGAATACGATTCGTTTCATCGAGTAAGGCCAAGTATGATACTAATCGGAAACTACCGAGATCTTTCCATAATAAATAGCATAGGTGGGATTCCAATTCATAGATATAGAGATTCCACAAAAATAGAGACAACCTGGTCATTTCTTTTTTGGAATAGATAGAATGTGTATCTAACGTAATTGAACCCCAATTTCTATGGAGAATAAATCGTAACAAATGGAAAAGAGAAGTATCTCGAATCCGTCGACGAAAAATTCGAATAAGAAGCTCTGGATGAATAAAGCGAGGTATTTTCAGATCTAAAATACAATTAGAATATGGGAAAGTATCTTCTATAAAAGGAAATACGGAATGAATAGATTGATAGCTAGTCCATTCATTCATTCCTCCTACTTCCCCCGCAATAGGCTTCAATTGTATGGAATAAACAATTTCGAGAACCACAGTAATGCCTTCCCGAATTGCTTCCAAATACAAATTGTTTTTGTAATCAACACCGAAATTTTTTTTGTAATTCCTACTAAAAAAGGGAAAAGATTTTCTCCAACGTATTCTATGAATCAGACGTTTTAATATAAAAAAACTAAAATTTTCATTTAATTTCGAATTTTCTATTTTTCTCAAATCCAATTTATTTGAAGAACGATTATAAGCAATTGCGTAGAGATCATCCCGAAAAAGAAGTGGATACAAGAAGCATTGTTGCCATAATTTTCCTTCTCTAGCCTTCTGTGATTCTTCCATCTCGGATAAAATCCCAGTTATGGTTCTCATGGGAGTAATACCTTAGTATATGAAATGATGCATAGTACAATCCATTGAATCGAGGAACTAGAAAATATTAAGCTATTTGGTGGGGGGATAATACCTGAAAATAACTAATTTTTTTTTATTCCCATTTTTCCTCTTACTGTTTCGAAGAAAATAATTTATTCTTATCAATTTTATTTGATTGTTCTTCCGACTTATGAGGTAGGAGATACTCCATTTAGTCAGCACACTGGTAATTTTTTCACACTTTTAGAAATATTTAGGATTCCTTCTCGGTAAAAGCGACCCTATCCCAAATGAAGTTATAGAGTCAAATCCCTCTCGTATTGACTATTAATTTGCTTCTAACTACTAATTAATAGAGAGAGCTCAAAATATCAATTTTTTGAACAGAAGCTCGTTCTTCTGGTTTTACCTCTGATTCAAGCAATATAGCTTTATCCATTAACTCTTTTGACCTAAAAAAGATTTCTGTCTTTTCACATATTTCTCCACAAATTGGAAGTAACGACATGCTACTTTTTCCGTTAAGTTTTCTTGCGGGATAAGTCGTGGTCCTACAAACCTTGTCAATGGTTTGGATGAAACTAGTATTTCATCTAAATGTATAAAATCCCTCAGTCGCACTTAAAAGCCGAGTACTCTACCATTGAGTTAGCAACCCCCTATTGTAATATTCGAAATTTTCACTGACGGAAAATGTATAAATAATCAGTTTCAGATCCCAAAGAGAGAGGTGGAGATCTTTCTATGAAGTATTAGCAATTGGAATCCGAATAGTTGAAAAATTTGATCAGACCAAATCGACAACTAGATTCTCTATCATACTCTTTTTTTTCCACTATGATTAAGAATAGGGAGGAAATAGAAGCAAAATACTTTAGTGAAAGATTGATGGGTCCCTGAAATGATAAATGAATGGGGAATATTTAAACAATTATATATTAGTAATTTATTTTTGTCAATGTCGGGAAATACGAAAAAATACTTCTGAAATTTAATCTTTTATTTAGTTACTCCAAATATTTGTACTTTTTTTTGGGAGTAGTTTAATGGAACGAGAAACTTACTCAATTCATTAAAAACTTACTCAATTCATTAATAAATGAATCGAAGAAGCTTACCATTTCATTGAACTACTCCTCTTTATTTATTGGGATTCGACGCATTTCTCGTAAGATTCGAAAAGAGAGAATAAATATTGGTGATATTCACAGTATTTTCCATAGGAATGATAAATACTAGATAAAAATAGATAAAAAGAAGGGAAAATGGATAATAGAAGAGTAATTGGATAAAACCAAAAAAAGGACTCATAAGTTTACTCCAACAATTAAATTTGATTCATTCAGATACTTCTGCCTCTTCCGAAATAAAAAATATTACGAACATTTCCTGTGGATTGAGCTTCTCTTCTGGCAAAAGAAATGGTTGTCAATATCCGAAATAGTTTGATCTCTTTTTGGATTCTAAAAATAAACCTATTAAAAAGAAACGTATTAAGGAGCTTTTTCTCTTCCTCCTTGGGATCACTAATTGCAACAATTTGATGAGTAGCCTATTGGGATAGGTAGGCGATGGTGGTCTCTCCCCCCCTATGAGACATAGGGTTGAGACATAGGGTTGAGACATAGGATCATTCCTTTCTACGACTCAGATGAGAAATGAAATTTCATTCAAAATAAAAATATATATATATCGAGGGATTCATCTCCAAAATTCGAGTATGCTTCGCTAAACGTGTAATCAATCTATTTTATTCATTTTTTCTTACTCGGAATTTCCTCGTCTCTGGATCGATTTTTATACTCACTAAGTTTAAGTCTTACTCCGGTGTATCGGGATAGGAAAAAGAATAAATGGAAGCAATATCCTTTTTTTGTCCCACCAAATATCGATCAGAAAATATATTGATTATTCTAGTTTATTTCTCACCAATTTCGTTTTGTGATTACTCCCTTTCTTTATCGGGTGAATCTACTTAAATAAAAGACTAATTAATTGGAAATTTATACTAAGCATTTAATGCCTCCTTAGCTGCATACATTACTTCGACAGTAATATCTGCAATGCCATTTTGTCGTGCAAATTTTTCGGTATTTCTTTTGATCTTACCTCTAACAAAGCCGGGAATTTTATTCAGTTCCAGTTGACTTTCGTAATTCCAAGTCAGATCCGTATCTGTAGATAATGATTTAGTAATAACTTCTTTAGTATCGTGACCACCAAAAATTTCTAGGAGATGATCTTCCATACCTAGAGTGAATGAATTATAAACTAAATCTGCTATTTGATTAGTACCTTCATAGCCCAGGAAGGGTCGATATCCTAGAGGAAAATTTTGAATATGAACTGGTGAAGAAATAACTCCACAGGGAATATCAAGACGTTTACCAATATGACGTTCCATTTGAGTGCCAAATATGGCAGATGGTTCTACACGAGCAATCATATCTCCTACTTCGGTGTGATCGTCTGTAATTAATATTTCATCACAAAAACCTTGAACTTGTTCTTTGAACCATTCTGCATCATGTTCGCAATAAGTACCTGCACAACTGACACGAATTCCCATTTCTCTAGCGAGGATTTTAGTCATTGAAGCAGCGTGGGTCGCATCACCGAAAACCACTGCTTTTTTTCCTGTCAGATTTTGACAATCAATAGATCTTGAGAACCAAGCAGCTTGAGAAACAAACTTAGTTTGTTGATCGATATAAGATTCATAATTAAATGTTCTATCCAATGAAACAAGAGCTAATTTATTAACATGTCTCTGTATTTGTCGGATACATTCGGCTGTATCTACAACTCCCATAGGTGTCGTAGATACATAGGGCATTCCAAAAATTTTTTCTAAGTAAATTGCTGTCATTAAGCCTACTTCACGGTAAGGAACTAAATTGAACCAAGCTTTTGGTAAATTCCGAAGATCTTGTACGGAGCCTCCTTCAGGAATTACTTGATTTATTTCAATATCCAAATCTTGTAACAGGCGTTTTAATTCGCGACAATCGTGCTGATTATGAAAGCCTAGTGTAAAAATACCAATGATATTTGCAGAAGGTTTATCCGTTACAGATCGATCCAACGTTTCTTGCCTGCGAGCTTTATCTAAATAATATCGAACTACTTGCTCCAAAGTTCTATCCGCGGCTTGAAGTTCATTGACTCGGTAGTGATTTACATCTGCGAGAATCACGTCGGAATCTGAAGTAACGGATGCTCTATTTACAAAATTTTGTAAATCTTCTTGTAAAATACTAGAGGTACATGTAGGTGTCAATACAATTAAATCTGGGCGTTCTTCCCTATCTTTTCGAGTTATATTACCAACTACTTTTTCTTGGGATCCACGTGCTAATACGTGACGATCTACTATACTAGCAGTTACAGGGGTAAAATCTCTCTCCCTTTCTAGCATGGAACGCATTACATTAAAGTAGTCATCTCCTAGAGGAGCGTGCATGATAGCATGAACGTTTTTGAAAGAACTAGCTACTCGGAGAGTTCCAATATGAGCAGGCCCGGCATACATCCAATAAGCTAATTTCATAAGTAATAATCTCTTTACAAATTTAAACAATCAATGATATGATCTTTTCCTATTCTACATCATAGAAAAAACCCTTGCCATATATATTTATGTAATTCCATATTGATGTAATTGTTGCAATACCCATTTCTGATGGAGTCTATTTTTTGGATAAGTATATTTCGAACAGAGCATTCGTTTCAAATCTTTTTTTTCTTTTTTTCTTCGTGATGTCTTCCATTTATTGGAAATAATAAGTTTGTCTGGGACGGAAGGATTCGAACCTCCGAATAACAGAGCCAAAACCTGGTGCCTTACCGCTTGGCCACGCCCCATAAATATCTAGTATTAATAAATCCTGATATTATTCTTTTTGTCAATCTATTTAGATTTAGTCCAGTCACACTAAATAGAAATAGATTTATTACTAAATAAGAAGGATTCTCTCTCGATATAGAAAGAAAATAAATATGGGGTGGTAGTGGAGGAAGTGGAAAAAACTCTTTCGAGCCGAGACAACCTGTAGTAAGATATACCAAAGGGACTTTATCAATTTATTTAATAAAGTTTTTCTTGTATTTTCTTGAATCCCTATAATAATTTTTGTTGGAGAACATAAATGCTAGCTATATTTCATATTTATCTGGATAACGTGTCTCACTCGAATGGTATCATTTTGGCTAAATTACCAGAAGCTTATGCTATTTTTGATCCAATCGTAGATATACTGCCAATTATACCTTTATTCTTTTTCCTTCTAGCTTTTGTTTGGCAAGCTTCCGTAAGTTTTCGCTAATTACTCGATCTTTTTTTAGGGAGCTTCTCCTATTCATTCATATTTTATGATGATCCAGATCGCAAAATAATAAACTTCATTCTTTTTTATTAGTAAGTAATTAAAAAAATTTTGTATCACCTCTTTTGCTTATTTATTAGGGCGGAGGTGATATCTATCTTTCATTTCCGCCTTATACATGTATAATATTTATGATCTGATACAATATAAATGGAAGAACTAGATCTTTTTTTAGTTTATCAAAATGTTTGTTTTTAGTGTTCCGTAATACTATGAATCAAATTATATTTCTGTGATACAATATCTCCATCCCGATTTTTTCATTTTTTGTGAAATAGTCTAAGAAGATAATAATGAAGATAATAATTTATTTTTCATTGATCATTTATGAGGTGCTTGATCTACTTCCCTATCCTCGATCCACTTTCCTATCATGAAATTTATCGGATAAATGGCGGAGCGGTTGATCGCGACAGTTCTGTAAATTCCTTCAGCCCAACTTATAAAATAAACGGGGGTTCGAATCCCTCTCTACTATTTCATTCTTATTAATGAGAAGTGGGTAAAACAAAAATAAAAATTTGACCATTTATTATTCTTTCCGCCAAAATTATAGCAATTTTTTGTAATTCCATCCTTTTTTTCCATTTCTAATTTTCCATTTTCAATTTCATTTTCAATTAAGGTGGATTCCCAATCAGGGTAAAATCAGAATTATGGTTTATTCTATTCTACTTCTAGTAATGATCCCGGAGACTACGTCATGCTTACTCTTAAGCTGTTCGTTTACACAGTGGTTATCTTTTTCGTTTCTCTTTTCGTTTTTGGTTTTCTATCGAACGACCCTGGGCGTAATCCCGGACGTAAGGAATAATTGGTTCCATATCATCATAATATAGGGATTTTCTCTTATACATATGGAATATATTTAAAAAAAAAATTCTATATTATATTATACTCTATTATGGGATACCAATTTAATAGGATACAAATTTTTTGGAGAAGCTCTTATTGAGAGGAGGGAGAGGGATTCGAACCCTCGGTACAAATAGCTTGTACAACGGATTAGCAATCCGCCGCTTTAATCCACTCGGCCATCTCTCCAGCCTAAAAAATTGCTTTTACTTTAACACGGTATGGGATTAAAAGTCTATACTGCAGAGGTAATTGACGCAATATATACGAAGTTATTTAAGAATTGGAAAAGAAAAGAGAAAGCATTTTTTCAAAGCGCTTGTATTATGAAATCGAGCCAAATGATCCTTTGTATTTTTTTCCAGCCCAGCCAGATACTGGCTAGGCCGCCCTTTTGTTTGTGAATAGGTAGATAAAGAATGAAGTGAATTATTGGTACAATTCCTTACCTAATCTTAGAGCTAAAATACCCGTTATGAAAGCACTTACAAGAGCTACAATAATTTGACTGTCTGAGATTGATGACATCCCTTTATTTACTCCCCCAATTATTCATGATATGAACCATCAATTCATCCATAAATTTCATCTAAATTAATCAATTTTTATTAATTTGAATGAAATCTCGGACAGATAGGCCTCTTACTATTGTACTAATCCCACTTCTTTATGGCTATAGATATCTCCGAGTGAATTTATACCGAGATCTATTCAATCGAAAAGGAATCGAAGTAACGGTCATTCAACTTAAAGAAAAATAAGAATTTACTCAATTGTTGATTTTATCAAACTGAATCGAAAACAGAGAGGTTGAACCAGAATGAATTTAGAAGTTATTGCACAGCTCACTGTTCTGGCTTTAATAGTCGCATCGGGTCCATTGGTAATTGCTTTATTAGCAGCTCGCAAAGGCAATTTATGATTTCAAAAAGTCATCCCCGGAAGTAAAATCACTTCTTGGTATTGAATCTCCGGGGATGGAGCGTGGACTCCAAAATAAGAGATATTTTTTTTATTAGACATCAATCGGAATTTTGTGATAAAATAATTCTATCACGGGTATAGTTTAGTGGTAAAAGTGCGATTCGTCCTATAATCAACTTAGTGATAGTTGAAGGGTCTTTAAAATTGTTCCAATTTTTAATTGATAACTTCATTTCTAGAAAGGCTTGGAACCTTTTCCCCAAATGACATGGGGGGAGCTTTATTCCTGTGGTAATAAAAAATCAGAATCAAATTTGGATTTTATAAAAAAACAACGCGGGATATTTCCGAAACTGTATTTGTTTCAGCCAGGAATCTATGGATAGAAAACAAAAATATTTTTTTATATCGGAACTGAATCTTCGACCAATTCGATGAAAATGGATAAATTGAAGCAGATTAGCCATGACGCGATAATTTTAGTTTGCTAAACCTATCAATTTTTTTCCGTTCAAAGGCTCGGTATAAAATATTTCCCTAATGATTCGATCGAATAGAAATGAGGAACGAAGTAATTAAAAATATTTTTTGAAGTAATATGAAAATATTACTTTTTTTTTGAAAAGGATCATCTAGAAAGTTATTTATTAGAAATATAAAAACTGACACAGGTGTTATGAATCTATCCTATCTTTTTTCCGCAGTATAACCAATAATTTTGTGATATAGTCGGAAGAAACATATAGAATCGGGAGAAGAAAAGGAGGTAAAAAAAATAGGAAGTTATCGAATTTGTCGATTAAATCCTTCTTTTACGATTCCTCCCTCTTTGCTTCATTCATAAAGGAGCCGAATGAAGAGAAATTTTCATGTTCGGTTTTGAAGTAGAGGCGTCGATCCTAAGAGATGTCGACTATAACCCTTAGCCTTCCAAGCTAATGATGCGGGTTCGATTCCCACTACCCGCTTTTCTTTTTTGTCTGATTTTCCCACCAATAGCAATAGTTTTGACAGAATTGTCTCTTACTGAAAGATACATCGTACTAGACTTTTCAATCGGACTAATAAATAATTTAGTCCGATTGAAAAGTCTAGTAGCCAATAAAGAAGCGTCCATCGTCTAATGGATAGGACAGGGGTCTTCTAAACCTCCAGTATAGGTTCAAATCCTATTGGACGTGATATTTCCGGAGAGACTCGAAGTCTTAAAAAGAAAATAATTTTATTTTTTTTCCTCCTTCTTTTGGTTAGAAAATTCCCATCGGGAATGAACGAGGATAAAAAAGTCGAAAAAATATTTCTTTATTTTACTGCCTCTCTATTCCCAAAAGAATTAGGCCTCTATTTATCTCCTTGAAGTAAAAAAAGTTCAGTATGTTCTTTAATAGCTTCTTTTAGAATATTTTCTGCTTGTTCTGTAAAAATTTTGGTGGAACGTACAATTTCCGTAAATTGAGGTTTATTAGTAATTAGATATTCACGTAACTGAACGAGGAATTTTTTCACTTGACCAGTTTCTAATATATCTAAATATCCATTTACTCCAGTATAAATAGTAGCTACTTGTTCTTCTACTGTCAAAGGGGCTGATTGAGACTGTTTAAGTAATTCACGTAATCGTTGGCCCCTTGCTAATTGATTCTGAGTTGCTTTATCCAGATCAGATGCAAATTGTGCAAAGGCTTCTAACTCTGCGAATTGAGCCAATTCTAATTTGAGTTTTCCAGCTACTTGTTTCATAGCTTTGATTTGAGCCGCAGAACCTACTCTAGATACAGAAATACCCACATTGATTGCGGGGCGGATTCCTGCATTGAATAAATCTGCTGATAGAAATATTTGCCCATCGGTAATGGAAATAACATTAGTAGGAATATAAGCTGAGACATCTCCTGCTTGAGTTTCGACTATAGGTAAAGCGGTCATGCTTCCTTCACCTAAATGAGAGCTTAATTTAGCGGCTCTTTCCAAAAGACGGGAATGTAAGTAAAAAACATCGCCCGGATATGCTTCTCGACCGGGTGGTCTTCTCAATAGAAGAGACATTTGTCGATAAGCTTGTGCTTGTTTGGAAAGGTCATCATAAATAATTAGAGTATGTTGTTTACGATACATAAAGTATTCCGCCAAAGCGGCTCCTGTGTAGGGAGCAAGATACTATAATGTAGTAGGAGAATTTACAATTTCGGCTACCACAATTGTGTATTCCAATGCGCCGCGCTCCTCGAAAGTATTAACTACATGAGCCACAGATGAAGCTTTTTGACCAATAGCTACATAAACGCATATAACATTTTGACCTTTTTGATTCAGAATAGTATCTGTAGCTACCGCTGTTTTACCAGTCTGTCGATCTCCAATAATTAATTCCCGTTGACCACGTCCAATAGGAATCATAGAATCAATAGCAATAAGCCCTGTTTGCATAGGTTCATATACGGAACGTCTCGAAATAATACCAGGAGCTGAGGATTCAATCAATCTGAATTCCGAAGCTGGGATCTGACCCTTACCATCAATAGGTTGAGCCAAGGCATTTACGACACGACCCAAATAAGCATCACTTACTGGTATCTGAGCAATTTTACCCGTTGCTTTTACAGAACTACCTTCTTGAATGGTCAAGCCATCACCCATTAAAACAGCTCCGACATTATCTGATTCTAAATTCAAAGCAATGCCTATCGTACCATCTTCAAATTCGACCAACTCGCCCGCCATTACTTTGTCAAGACCATAAATACGTGCAATGCCATCTCCTACCTGAAGTACGGTGCCAATATTAACAACCTTTACTTCTTGATTATATTGTTCTATCTGTTTGCGGATAATACTGCTAATTTCGTCGGGTCGGATATTTATCATCAGCATTCGTTAATAATTTTTTGAAAAATAAAACTAATGAAAGCTAGTCAGTTGTGCTTTCCATGGCTCTGAGTAGGCCAATGTGATAATCAATCATGCGTGAGTGTAGTTCGCCATTCAAACGGCTGTTCAAAGCCTCCGAAGCTCTTTCTAATGCGAGGCAAGAAACTTGCTGCCGAACTTGTTCAATTGCTCTTTGTTCCTCAAAGCGAATAGTAGCATTTTTAGAGTCTTCCAATCGTTTCGAATCTTCATCAGCGACATGAATTAATTCTTGTTTTTCTCTCTCCATTTGAGAAAGTCCATTCACCCGAATTTCATCTGCTTTTACTTTTGCCCGTTGCAAGCGAATTCGAGCTTGTCCAAGCTTATCAGTAGCTTCCTTATATCGTTCTTCCGCATCACGAATTGTACTTAAAATGGTCTGTTTACGATTATTTAATAAATTGCTCAATGAAAGTAGATTTTTTATCTAGCTTTTTTGAAGATTCAAAATCTCTTCCCAAACCGAACATGAATCTTTTAATTCATTCGGCTTTCCCGCTCGGTTTTCCACGAAAAATAGACATATTTCGTTTTTACTGAGCCTGTCCCTTTTTATTTATTTTCTCATTACGGAAAATTATTATCAATCCTTTTTTTAAGGATTATAGGGGCTCTTCTGACAAAAAATATTTCATTCCTTTATTGCCAGCGATGTTGCTTTCTTCGAATAACTTCATATTCTATATACTAGGTTGTCAATTCAGCACAAAAAACCAAAATTGGTTATTTCTAGGAGATAGTAACAATCTATTTACTATTTAATAAATAAATTTAGGAACTGTATTAATATGAGTGCCGTATATCAAACTAATCTCCAATTATGTTTCTTCACACGTGTCATATGGAAACATCGGGGGGAAGAAAACCCCAGAGGTGCTTAGACTTCAAGCAGTTTAGCCTTAACCATTTCCGAAGTATTCCCTAATCAGCTATTCAAAAACTAAAGAATCTTTGCCGATTTTACGAAATGCTATAGTTGCTCTAATTCTTCTCTTAGAAGTCATTCGTTGGGATTATACACTTTTTTATATCTTGAAGTGTAGCTGGATTATCCCAGCTGTTTTACCGAAAAATACAACCCGCACGCACTCCCTTTCCGAAGTAAACTAGTAGGCTAAGCACTACACCTAAATTAATTAAATTTGTTTCCAATAAATTTGTGTTTAAGCCAAAATTTCCAGCAAGAGGCCAATACCCTGGAGGAATCACCGAATTGATCATAGTTTGTATACTCCTCTCCTATCATTAAGTTATCTAAGTTATACAGAGTTTTTCCCTCCTTTACTCAATCTTACTCGAATTGTTCGTTAGTTTCAGATAGAAACTAACTCATTTAGTTTTGGGTTCGGTACCCCCTCCACTCCCCCCCGCAATACAATTGGATATACCCTTTTGTGTCCCGCTCCCTGTGATACAAAAATAGTAAATCCTTTTTATCGAAGAATACAAAGATTTTTTATTTATTATTCATTCTGATCAGTCCCTCCCCTAATATAAGGAATTCATTGGTTAATTACTTATTTAGAGGAGGTTACTAATTTATAATTACGAGGTAGCCTTCGAACAAAAAATTAGTAATTAAACAAAAGGATTTGCAAATAAAGGTGCTAGAGCTACGACTAATCCATAAATGGTTAAAGCTTCCATGAAAGCTAGGCTTAACAGTAAGGTACCTCGAATTTTACCTTCTGCTTCCGGTTGTCTCGCAATACCCTCTACAGCTTGACCTGCGGCAGTACCTTGGCCAATACCAGGTCCGATAGAAGCTAGACCTACGGCTAACCCAGCAGCAATAACAGACGCAGCAGAAATTAAGGGGTTCATGGTAATCTCCTCTAACCAGGATTGAGGAAAGGCTAGTAATATAAAAACCTAATCTCCATTGCTTACTAATATTTCTAATAAAACAAAATGTTGTTGGAAGCAGTTAATAACTCGAAATGTCTCTTATTGGACTTATTGGACTTATTGGAGTGGTAGTATCACTAAAATATAAAAGAGAGAGATATTATATCTCAACAATTCTTTTTTTTTGGAGTCTTACTTAAATAAGTCACACAAGCAAGATGGTATGAAATATTTCTAGGTAAGGCTCCATCCATATTTCTCGAATTCAAACAATCGGAGAAATTACTTCCTTGTTAGGGGAAGGGGATAAATTCCAGATTAACTCATTTTTATTTCTAGATCGAATTGTCCGTATACCTCCGTATAATCATTCACTAATTATTAGTATTTTTATATCCCATTATTATACCCGATAAATTTATTTCTGATTTTGAAGATCCAAATAGAATTTAAATGTATTTCGTCGTTTTTTTCATTGCAAAAGAGTCTTTAGAAACGAGAAAATTTTTATTTTTTTAGCTAAAAATAATTTAACGTATTTCCTTTCTTTATATGAAACTAATGTAATGATATTTCAGAATAAAATTTCAGGTACCTGATTGAATTGAGAAAAAAAATCTAATGATGACCTTCCATAGATTCTCCTATATAAGCTGCGGCTAAAGTTGCAAGTATTAAGGCTTGAATAGCACTTGTAAATAATCCTAGAAACATCATAGGTATAGGAACTACTAAAGGTACCAGAGAAATAAGAACAGCAACTACCAATTCGTCGGCTAATATATTCCCAAAAAGTCGAAAACTAAGTGATAAAGGTTTTGTGAAATCTTCCAAAATATTAATTGGTAGAAGTACCGGAGTCGGCTGGATATATTTACCGAAATAACTCAATCCTCTTTTGTGAAGGCCTGCATAAAAATAAGCTACTGATGTAAGTAAAGCTAAAGCAACAGTCGTATTAATATCATTCGTAGGCGCCGCTAGTTCTCCGTGGGGTAATTCAAAAACTCTCCAAGGAAGAAGAGCGCCTGACCGGTTCGAAACAAAAATAAATAGAAACATGGTTCCGATAAAAGGAACCCAAGGACGATATTCTTCTTCCCCTATTTGGGTTCTAGTTAAGTCTCGAATAAATTCTAGGATATACTCGACGAAATTCTGACCACTAGTTGGAATGGTTTGTAGGTTCCGAGTCGCAAAGAAAGCTAGACTTAATAAGATAGCAATAACAATCCAGGAAGTTATAAGTACTTGTGCATGGACTTGGAAACCGCCTATTTGCCAATAGAAATGTTGACCCACTTCCACACCGGATATTTCATATAAATCATTAAGATCATTAAGTATGCCAATAAAAATTTGTGCAGTATGCGTATTACCCCCTCTAAAGATGAACTATAAAATAAGAAACGAAGATTCTTACAAACAAAAATATTCATTCCTTGGAATATTTTCTTCTTCGAAATATTCTTTATTACGGATTTATGTAATATTTACTAAATAGAAATATTTGTTCTTATTGTAATACAATTTCGAGTTTCAAAGTAGTAATTAGTACCGAAAGGAAAAAGCTTTGCATAAAAAAAATTATTTAATCTCCATGGAATTGTAACGACCCTCACGAATGGCTGACGTCAATTTATTCAAGATCCAGCGAATGGAAGCTCTAGCGTCATCATTGGCTGGAATTGGTATATCTGTAAGATCCGGATTGCAATCCGTATCGACTAAACAAATTGTTGGAATACCCAGAGTTATACATTCTTGAATAGCAGTAAATTCTTTTTGTTGATCTATTATTATTACAATATCGGGTAAACTCGTCATGTATTTAATTCCGCCCAAATTTTTTCGGAGTTGAGCTAATTGTCTCTTCAGATTCGCCGCCTCTTTCTTAGGAAGTTGATTAAGTAACCCCGTATTTTCTTTGTCCTCCAAATCTCTAAATCTCTGAAGACGTGTTTCTATAGTAGACCAATTAGTTAACATACCACCGAGCCATTTTTGATTTACATAATGACACCTAGCTCTTGTAGCAGCCGATGCTACTAAATCAGCTGCTTGATATTTCGTACCTACTATCAAAAATTGTTTTCCTCCACTCGCTGCATTAGCCAATAAATCACAGGCTTCTGATAAAAAGCGAGCCGTTTGAGTAAGATTTAGAATATGAATACCTTTACGTTCTGTAAAAATATAAGAGGTCATTTTAGGATTCCATTTTCGGGCTTGATGACCAAAATGTACTCCCGCCTCCATCATTTCTTCCAAATGAATATCCCAAGATTTTTGTTTCATTATTATTATTATTCAAATTTGAATCCACAAATTGCGATTTATTCCTATAATTAGACCGAAACGACTCCATTTTTAAGATTGTCTCTCCGCAAAAACTTGATTAACTCTATTTCTTCCTTTTCTACCAAATCTGATCAAGTATATCTACCAATACTAACTCCGGAAAGGGGCTGCTTCAATTTTTTGTGAATCCTTTCTGGAGTAGAATAAATAGGAAGTTTTTCATATAAAAAAAGATCCTTTACCTTGTTATAAAAAAATTTTGTTTTCTTTTTCTTCGATAAAATATTCCTCTGTTTTTCCAGAGTTATTTGCCAAATAACTTCTTGACATCCAGTACCTGCAGGAACTATTCCACCAAGAATGACGTTTTCTTTTAAGCCTTTCAACCAATCAATTCGACCTCGCAAAGCAGCTTTCGCTAATACCCGGGTAGTTTCTTGAAAACCGGCTTCTGATATAAAACTTTGAGTATTAAGAGATGCTTTTGTTATTCCTAATAATACGGGCTTATAAGGAGCTACTTCCTCCAAAGCACGGTTCATTCTCTGTGCCCGTGAAAATTCAATTAATTCTCCGGGTAAAAAACCATTGGCCATTCCATTTTCCAGAGTAAGTACTTTAGAAGTCATTTGGCGTACAATAATTTCTACATGCTTATCAGATATTTGTACCGACTGTGACCGATAAACCCCCTGGATTTGATCAACCAAAATAATCTGGCTCTGTTCCATACTAATCCTGGCACTAATAAAGAATCCCCAGAGGTTTCCGAAGAAATTTGTCATATCCCTATTCCAATCCTCAAAACCTTTTTCTAAATCGATCGATACTGAATTAATTGGACGAGCTTCTAGCAATTGCTCAACTTTAGGAAGGCCTTGAATAATATCTCCAGATTTCAATCTTTCATATATCAAAGTTATTAGAGTATCTCCTTCTCTTACAACTTCACCATAATGACTATGAACGGTTGCTCCTCCAGTAGCCAAATATGGCTTGGCTGATCTGATTATTACAAAATCCATATGAATGGCTATAATTTGTCCGGATCCATAAAGGGGTTGATATTCAAATACGGATAAACCCTCACAAATAAATTGTCCGAGATTCATTAATTGAATTTTTTTTCTTGATGAAAAAAATGGAAGAAAAGACCATCTTAGTATATTGGAAATGATACTATTACCTAACAGCAATTTATATATTTTTCTATTTTCACCAATAAAAAACCACTTAGGTTTTCGAAAAGTATTCAGAGAACTATCTATTATTGAAAATTTAATAGATATGAGTCGATTATGGGTTATCAAACAAAAAGGTTGAAAAAAATTTGTGATATTTTGTAAGTGACCCAAGAAAAACGAATTTTCCGATAAATTGAATTGTCCGGAAATTCTTCCGGTTGTTAACAAAATATCCCTACTTTCTTTTTCTGAATCAAAAATTCCACTTAGATTTTTAGGGGTAGTAATTAATTCCTTTTCTGATCCTTGATCGAGGGATTGTATATAAAAGCGAGGATCTTTTTCCAAATGAAATACTTCTTTTTTTTTCTTTCTCGTTACATCCTTTTTCGTGCCGTTATATAGAAGAGTTCGAAATAAATGAAATGGAGACAAAATAAGGAGGGAGCCACTCTCCTTGTTTTTATTCGGTGGAATACAACGAATAGTACCTCGATGTTTACTAAGTAGTTGGTTTCCACCATTAGAATATTGGCTGGTACTAGATACTTTGCTATTAAAAAGATATTTGGAAATGGAAATATTCCCTCTATTCCTACTATCTAGATCGATATATTTCACCAAACTAATTTGGAGAAAAGTTTTAATCATTTTGTTGATTCTTACCTCTACAAAAGAAGCATAAGCCTCTTTTATAAAAGTTTTTGTTGCTCCCCAATTTAGTACTAAACAACTTTGGACCAATTGAGTACCGATATCTCCTACTGCTTGGACCTCTTCACCATCTTCATAAAAAATATATTTAACAGTTCGAATTTCGAGGGTTCCCCGTTCTTTCGGGGGATTTAAATTTAAAAAAAGAGGTGTTGATGAATTTGATTTATTAGAATCATTAGATATTTTATATTCTATTGCGGGTCTAACTAAAAAAAAAGATTTTTCTTTGGTAACTACAACCCATTGGAGATAAATCCAATTTTTGAATTGGAATTCCCCAAAAATTTTGTTTCCTGGTGGTACCAAAATACCATCTTGTTTATAAAGATTCTGTGTCTCTCCACGAGGATAATAGATACTTCCAGGCAATATTTTTATTTTGACACGATTACCCATTCCCTTTTCTATCTTAACCAGTCCAGTCACTCGACTATTAATAGTTGAAGTAATCTTGGTACCTGCTCGAACGATACTATTATTTTCTACTAAAATGGAGGAAGAAGATTCACGTAAAATATGTATTTCCTCAGGAAGAAAAAAGAAATTATCTCCCTCGATTATTTCATATTTCGGTCTATAATTCTTCGTCTTCCGATCCTCGGAAATCTCATTTTTTTTCTTAATTAAATGAATTTTAATATTACCATATTTTATGGTTCCCGAACTTCTTATTCTATATTTGGGATCATCTAAAATGGCAAAAATATCATTATTCTGTAAAATTCCATTTTTTTCCGTTCTAAGCCTAAGTCTAAATAAGGTTCTTCTTTCGTACTTTTCTTTCTTTTTCTCAAAAAGTAAATAGGGGATTTTTCTCTTTTTATTTATTCGTGAAATACTATAAGCATGCGGAAGGATACTAGAATAAGTGGAATTCCAATCCTTACTATAAGAGTTGTCTATATTTATTGAACAATTCAAAATTTGTTTCGCAAGAGGCGGTCCAATATCAATCTTATCTTGATTTTGATAAAACATGGACGAGGTTCCGTCATATTTATAAAAGTTTCCCGATAATATCCATACATGACCTGTTGTAAGTAAAAGATGGACATTACTATGTACATACTCAGATGCGTGCCGCACCTTCGTACTCCGGTGCATTTCCCCCTCTGAGTTTGAATAAAAATACCTCTGAACTTTTTCCTTAAAAGGAGATATTTTAGCACGGATTTCTGCAATTACTTGCTTCGATTCTATGTATTGATTATTCCGAACCAAAAGCACACTTTGTGGTGGAACATTTAAATTATATATTTTGTTCTTACTCTCGATACTGACGGATAAATCATTGTGACATATCCAAGCGGGATGCCCGTGACGCGTACGTGTAGGAGAAACCAAATCTGTATTAAATTTAATAATTCCATTAAAAGGAGTTCGCACGTGTTCCGCAATGTCACCCGTAAATACTCCACCAGTATGAAAAGTTCTTAATGTTAGCTGAGTCCCGGGTTCTCCGATGGATTGGCCTGCAATAATACCTACTGCTTCTCCCAATTCTATTAAATCACCGTGGGTAAGACTCCATCCATAGCAAAATTGACAGATCCAACTCATACTTTTGCAGGTTAAAGGAGAACGTATATAAATTGGTTTTGTCTGAAGATTTATTAAAGAATTTGCAAGACCAGCTGTAATATCTTGATTACGCGTGGCGATGCATCTCCCATTTATGTATAAATTATCTGCTAATACACGGCCAATTAATTTATGTTGACTAATTCCTCGTATATTTTTTCTATGATCCCGAGGAGGATTTATAGAAATGCCTCGAATAGTACCGCAATCCATTTTTCGTACAACAATGTGTTGAACTACTTCAACTAGCCTACGTGTAAGATATCCAGCATCTGATGTTCGTACCGCAGTATCGACAACTCCCTTGCGAGCCCCATAACAAGAAATAAGATATTCTGTTAGAGATAAGCCTTCGCGAAAATTACTTTGAATAGGTAGATCAATAATTTGACCCTGAGGATCTGATACTAATCCTCTCATACCTACTAATTGATGAACCTGGGATGTACTTCCTCGAGCCCCTGAAAAAGACATCATATGTACTGGATTTAGAGGATCAGTCATCCTAAAATTGGGATTCATTTCTTGTTTCAAATACTCACTCGTGGCGTACCAAGTTTCAATTAATTGACGTAATTTCTCTACCGCATGTACATTTCCATAACGATGATGTTTTTCCGAAGTATAACCTTGCTGTTCCGCATCTTGAATAAGCCAACTTTTGGAAGGTGCTGTTAGAAGATCATCAATTCCTAATGAAATAGCTGCTTGAGTAGCTTGTTGAAAACCTAGATTCTTGAGTTGATCTAAAACATGCGTTGTATACGTAATACCAAAGTGAGCAATTAATCTGCTGATGAGTTGTTTTATGGCAGTTCTATCCATCACTTTATTATAGAAGAGCAATTCGGCCGATTCTACCATAATAGGAAACCTCTTTCTTTTTCTAGGTGGTATCTAGCACTAGATTCAAGCCATTCTTTGATAAGTTAATAATTACGAGGCTTCCCAAATTTCTGTCTCATTGAATAAAAATCTATTATTATATAATTACAGCAGGTAATGGTCGATCCCGGTGTCGCGAAGCTTTTAAAGTACCTTGTATAGCTTCTTCTATTTGTTGATTGAAAATAACACGACCGACTGTTGTACAAACGTAAATACCAAAAAAAAATTATTCTTTATTTCTTCCAAGTTGATAATGTTCATAAATTTGAGAAGAAGTGCCTAAAGGGTCGTATTGAACCTCAATGGGCTTTTCACGATTTCTCGAAGTAATTACTCGCAAATTTGTTCCCCATCGGAGCCATAAAGGACTATGCAAGCTGATCTTTTTCTGCTCCCGAACTCCAACCACATTGTCGTAACCATAAAAATAAGGTATTTTTTTCGAGGAAACCCTACTTCTATAACTACAATTAGATTTCGGAAGATTCTCCCGATTTCCATAAATGCCTTGGTGATTTTCGATCGTTAGTATATAAAGTCCAAGAAGCATATCTTGACTTGGTACAGAGACAGGATCTCCCGTCGCAGGAGATAAAAGATTCGTATGAGAAAGCATAAGTAAACGAGCCTCCGCTTGAGCTTCCAGAGATAGAGGTATATGGACAGCCATTTGATCCCCATCAAGATCTGCATTAAATCCTACACAAACTAATGGATGGAGACGGATAGCACGCCCTCCTATTAAAATGGGTTGAAATGCTTGTATGCCCAATCTATGTAGAGTGGGTGCCCGATTTAGTAGTACAGGATGCCCCCGCATAACTTCTTGAAGTACTTTCCATACAATCGGTTCCTTATTTTGAATCATACTTTTAGCTGCTCTAAGGTTGGGAGCGAGGCGCCGCCCAATTAAACCTCGAATAACAAATGCTTGAAAAAGCTCTATTGCCATTTCCCGGGGTAATCCACATTGATGCAGTGGGAGAGAAGGCCCCACCACAATAACGGAACGACCCGAATAATCGACTCGTTTCCCAAGTAGATTTTCACGAAATCTTCCTTCTTTTCCTTCAATAACATCGGAAAAAGATTTGTAGGGTCTATTATGGCTATCTCTCATGGGTTGCCCACGAATGCCATTATCAATAAGTGCATCTACAGCTTCTTGAACCAATCTGGTTTGGCAAACAACTAAGCCCCCTGGGGTGGAACCACTTCTAGCTAAAAAATCGATAAGAGTATTGTTCCGATAAATAACTCTTCGATAAAGTTCATTCAGATCTGAAGTAATCAGTTCACCTTCATTTAATTCAATCATAGGTCTCAGTTCGGGGGGGAGAACTGGTAGTACCGATAAAACCATCCATTCCGGTTTTATATTCGTTCGAAGGAATTGTTTAGCCAATTTTATACGTCTAACTAAGAGATCTTTCCTTCTTTGAATTTTTCGATCTTCCCATTCATTTCCCGTAGATTCTTGTTCTGCTAATTTTATCCATTCCGTATATGCGCAATTCATAATAATTTGCAGATCTAAATTAGTTAATTGTTTCTTAATAGCATCTCCTCCAGTCGCTATTTCTCTATTTCGAAAAGCTTCAAATCCACGTGGAGAAAAGAAACGAGGGAAAATTTCTCTCCAAGATTGGTCCTCATATTTGAATAAACCTCGTAATTTTAATAAAACGGGTTTGTTTGAGACGGGTCTAGCAAGAAAAAGATCGGGATAGGTTCTTTTTTAGATTCCCCCCCCCAGGATCGGACGTGAAAGTTTTCTTTCATCCGGCTCAAATAGCTATATTGAATCATCTGGTTTCTTCATAATTATACGAGTCACTAATATTTATTCATGTTTTATATATGAATGAATATTCCATTTTTGTAATTACATGTTCATGTCGGGAAGGTCAATCAAATAGCTACTCATTACTCGAGTTGGAATCTATAAAAGAAATATTCAAACTTCTTTGATTTAATAAATCTCTGCACTATCGAGTAGTCTTATCTCCTTCAAATGATATATTCCCTTACGGGAATATCTCCAATTTTTTTTTTGGAATTCATAAGGATTTTTCTTGTTCGTATCCCATTTATCTTGAATATCCTTTAGGTTTTCGTTCCATTCCGATGGTTACAATACTACTTGGAGTATATATGCGATGGATAGACCCCAATGGCCATTATTCTTTTTCAAATTTGAATAGAGAAAAAATTCTAATCAAATTTTTATTTCTTTACGAAACCCAAGTAATGATATATATACATATGCATAAACCCTAGATAAATTACTCTTAGTAGCGAATAAATTGCTTTCATTTTTGAGTTTCACGCTACTCCCCCGAGAAACATGTCAAAATTAGAGGCATCCTCTCCTAATAAATTATGGATAGGATGACAGTTTCTGATCGAATCTGTGTAATGGAAATTGATAATCAAGTCACGCATCGCAATATACTAGACTTTCCAATTCTTTAAGAGGCTTGGCTAAGAGATTCGCAATATAACTGGGAAGACGTTTTAAGTACCAAACATGAGTCACCGGGCAGGCCAATTGGATATATCCCATTTGATATCTTCGAACTCGGGAATCGATAAATTCAACTCCGCATTGTTCACAAAATCTAGAATATTCCTTTTGATTTTCAATTCCTTGATATTTTCCACAGGCACAAATCCCACTTTTGATGGGTCCAAAAATTCTTTCGCAGAACAATCCATCTTTTTCGGGCTTATGTGTTTTATAATGTAGAGTATAAGGCTTGGTCACTCGTCCAACTATTTCTCCATTAGGTAGAGTTCTTTCGGCCCAACTACGGATCTGTTCGGGAGAAGCTAATTCAATCCGAAGGTGTTGATGCCTTTCTTGGTGAATCATAAAATTCGAATTTTTTTTATTTTCTATTAGACGTCCCTCAAAATCCTCTTTAAATTTTTTTCGGATACAACGACATGATCCAATCCCAGAGCTAGGGATCGTAACTCTCGAACAAGTAATCGAAAAGATTCTGGAGCAGTATTAGGTTCAGGAATGGGCTCTCCAGTCACAATAGCACCAAGTACTTCATAACGGGCACGAATATGATCGGATTTTATGGTAAGCATTTCTCGTAAGATATAAGCAACACCGAAACCTTCTAAAGCCCAAACTTCCATTTCTCCTACTCTTTGTCCCCCGCGTCTGGATCTTCCTCTAAGAGGTTGTTGTGTAACAAGTGCGTAAGGTCCACTAGAACGCGCATGGATTTTATCATCAACCTGATGAATTAATTTTAGCATATAAGCCTTTCCTACTGTAACAGGTTGCTCAAAAATTTCTCCGGTTCTTCCATCAATTAATCGATTTTTTCCGGGATTTTCAGGTTCAAATAACCAAGGATTTTCTGTTTTCTTACTCGCTTCATAAAGTTCGGAAAAGACCAGTTTTCTTGAAGCCTCTCGTTCATATCTCTCATCGAAAGGTGTTATCCTATAATGCTTTTTTGAAAAATATCCAGATAAACCAAGTGAACATTCAAAAATTTGCCCTACATTCATTCGTGAAGGTACACCCAACGGACTTAATACCATATCTATGGGTGTTCCATCCTGTAAATAAGGCATATCTCGTCTGGGTAAAATTTTTGAAATAATACCTTTATTACCATGTCTTCCAGCTACTTTATCACCCACTTGTATTTTTCGTTTCTGTAAAATATAAACACGTACCTTTTTTTCATGATTAATAGAAGTATCTTTCTGATAAATCCATTTCACATCAATGACTCGGCCTTTTCCACCCGGAGGTACTTTGAGACAAGTTTCTCTTGCAGTAGCTACTTGAATACCAAATATAGCTTGTAATAATTTACCCTCTGGGGCACGTAAAGATTCCTCTGCTTCTTGAGGTGTCAGTTTTCCCACCAAAACATCTCCAGTTTCTACCCAAGATCCTGATAATACGAGTCCACTCTTATCTAAATGACGAAGTATATTACTTTCCAAATGAGGTATTTCCCTAGTAATTTTTTCGGGACCCCGACTCGTTGTGCGAGCCTCGATTTCATACTTTTCAATATGAATAGATGTGTAAATATCCTCATAGATTAGACGTTCACTAATAAGTATTGCATCTTCGAAATTATAACCTTCCCATGGCATATATGCTACTAAAACATTCTTTCCCAGAGCCAGTTCTCCTCCTGAAGTAGCTGCACCGTCTGCTATGAGTTGTCCCTTTTTTAGAAAAATTTTCTTATTAACTTGGGATTCTTGATGCACACAAGTACTATTATTGGAACGTTGATATATAATCAAATTCGTATCTACTCTCTTATTGTTACTCACCGATAAAGTGACTTTTCCACTATCGGTATAATGAATTTTTCCGCCCTGTTTTGCTATAGCTACGCTTCCGGAATCCAGAGCCGCTTGACTTTCTAAACCTGTTCCTACAATACATTTTTCGGATTCTAAGAGTGGAACTGCTTGACGTTGCATATTAGAACCCATCAAAGCACGGTTTGCATCATTATGTTCAAGAAAAGGAATAAGGGAAGCTCCAACAGAGAAGTATTGTAAAGGATAAATACCTCGAAGATGTATTTGTTCCCAAGCAATAGCTAAAAATTCCTGTCGATAGCGAGCTGGAGTTACCTGTACTTTCCGAGTTCTTTGATCCAAAGCCAAAAAATTTCCTGTAGCTATTCGGTGATATTCATCTTCCCCCGCTGATAAATGAATAATTCCTTCTTCTCTAGATATTTCAGATATTTTATAGAAAGGAGTTTCTAAAGATCCCCGAGTATTCACTCTTGCATGAACAGCTAGTGATGCAATAAGTCCAGCATTCATGCCTTCGGATGTTTCAATGGGACAGATACGACCATAGTGGCTAGGATGAATATCTCGTACTTGAAAACTAGCCGTTCGTCGCGTTAATCCTCCGGGACCTAAAGAACTCAATCTTCGTTTATGAACTATTTCTGTCAATGGATTAGTCTGATCCAAAAATTGTGACAAGGGATGCGAACCGAAAAATTCTTTAAAAGTAGCTATTAATGGGGTTGAAGTTACTAAACTTTTAGGAGTAGGTAATCGCTTACGCTTTGTTGCTCCGCGTATGGTTTGTCGCACCGAATTTTCCAAACGATTCAGAGCCAATCTAAATTGATCCCGCAATAAATCCGCGACAGAACGGATACGGCGATTTTTGAGGTGATCTATATCATCAAGCGTTCCCGTGCCAAATTTTGTTTTTATCAGATAATCCACAGCAGCTAAAACATCTTGTGGTAATAGAAAATATTCACTTTCAGGTACATCTAGATCGAGTCTTTTATTCAGATTTAATCGACCAATTCTTCCTAATTCACATCTTTGTTGGAAAAATTTTTTATGCAATTCTTTACGTATAGATTCGGAAAATGTGAGATCTCCACCTATGCAATATAATTGTCTATAAAGTTCTACTATAGCATCTTCGGTGGACTGGGGATGCTCCCTCTTTGTTTTCTTCCTCCTTAAGGAATCCAAAAAAATTTTTGGGTAGCAAACACCACCCAAAATCTGTTTGGTGGTTAAACCCATTGCTAATAATAAAACTAAAACGGAAACTTTTCGTTTTTTGCTTATACGAGCCCATATTCTTGCTCTTCCATCAATTTCTAGTCTCAATCTCCCCCCCCAATCCGAAATAATAGTACTTGTATATATAGGAATTCCGTTGTGATCTGATTCCGAGTTATAATAAATACCGGGACTTCGTAAAATTTGATTAATTATGACTCTAGCCACTCCATTAACTACAAAAGTTCCCTGAGAATTCATTAGGGGAATACTCCCAACAAATACAGTTTGTTTCTGTATCTTCCCCCCCCCTTTTTTTTGAGTTAATCGAGCCGGTACATACAAATCCGACGAATACGTATCAGATTGATATATGGCTTCTCTTTCTTTCATTATGGGTTCTGCCAATCGAAACTCTCCACCAAATAATTGAAATTCAAATTCTTGATCTGGATCTTCAATTTTAGGAAAATCGTTGAGTTCTTCGATCAAACCTTTATGAATAAAGCGATGAAATCCTTCGAATTGTATTTTTCCAAATTCAGGCAGTACAGACATTTCCATAATTTCTTCTAAAAAAAAGTTGGGGTTTATTTATCTTACTACATCAGACACAATCTATTTATTTTTTTCTTTTTCCACTTCATCCAATCATATGAGTTAATCGTACAAAAGAAATAATTATTATTAAAGAATAATTTTATTTATCAAAAATGATATGTATCCCATCCATTTTTTTCATTGCGCATCCCCATCCCGATCAAGTAAAGCTTGATTAAGAGATGATTAGGCTCTATAATAGATTACTCCGTCACTCATTACGACTAATTTTACTAGTTCGATATACGACCGTATAAATAGGAATACAGCTTGAGGTTACGAGGGAGGCGATATGGCCAAGTGGATTAAGGCAGAGGACTGCAAATCCTCTATCCCCAGTTCGAATCTGGGTGTCGCCTAAAAAAGGAAGAAAGGTTCGGGCTGCCTATTGCGTCATATCCAAATAAAAAATGTGTTGTTCTACACTTTGATATAGCCTATCACGTTGTTTCTACTGAGATTTATCACAAATAGACAACCCTGCATTAAGGATAAATCAAACAAAAAAAAAAAGCAAGTACAAGTATTTATTCCTATGAAATTACTGGAAATTTCGCGGGAGAAAGAAAGCAACAGATATTGCTTTTCTTTCCTTTGCGGTATAAGAATATATAAGAATATTAATATATTTTTGTATATTTTATATAAACTTGATAGTATCTTAGGTCCCGGAGACGATAAAAAAAATATATATATATATATGGATGATATAGTCAATATTGCTTGGGGTGCCTTAATGGTAGTTTTTACATTTTCTCTCTCACTTGTAGTATGGGGAAGAAGCGGATCATAACAGCTATATTTTGAAAAAAAATTCAATTCAACGTTTTTCCATTCTTTTTAGAGAATAGAAGAACGTTGAATAAGAAATTTTTTTTTATTTTTTTATCTCAATTCCTATAAGAAATAGAAATAGTATAATTGATTCTTTCCCATCCCTTATAATGAGGCAGTGATTTTTTCAATTTCAATTTCCGATAATACGTATTTCTTCTTATCTCTCTTTTTTTATAAAAAAATAAATTGGGATTAATTCCGTTATTACGTAGGTATAAACTCTCTGCTATAAAAAAAATGGCAGTTCCACTCAAAAGTATTTGAGACAATAGAAGAATCGGGTCTAAGCGCCAGCCTTGGAAGATGAGGATTCCTCCACATAATAATCCGATAGAGGAGAAGAGGAAATCGTAATATTGGGATAGGTTAATGCCTCTATATGCAATGCAACTTTCCCCCCCAAAAAACCATATGTGATACGTTAATTTTCTTATGGCTTAAGCGATGAAATGAGATAATCGTCGAAATTACACCCGATATTTCATCTACCCAAAATCCAAGTGAGTTTTAAATAACTTTTTAGATTTTCTCTTACCTCCCTAGTTACTTCTTCTAACTAAAATCAGGTTTATTTTCTATGTACCTGATTGATCTCTACAAAAAAATGTATTTAGGCTCATTCTACACCCCGTGGATTCGATTATTATTTCTTCTCCCTCTAGAGAAGGAAAAAAAGTGGATTTGGAATATCTCTTTTTAGAAATATATCACTGTTTTTTTAATCATAATTCCATTTTTATTTTGTGGCTCGCATATGTTCCCGAAGTGATATAAAAAATATTGAATCATTTTAGCCATATACTTCTTCCACTGCGGATGAATCAAAAATTTTATTTCGAGTGTCGTATCTATCATTACTGATAAATACGTCGAATTTATTTAAATCCTTTTTCGTAGGGTACATCCAAAAACACACCTCTAGATACATTAGGTTCCCTTATTCGAAGGGCATATAAAAGTAGGCCTACCACGATGAGCCCCAATCCTACTATAGTACTAGGGCCTAGTTCTATATGAATCATGTAAGAATTAAAAAAAAAATAAATATATATAGTATATAGGGGATTGGGGGAAGAGGAAAAAAAAGATTAAATTCTATTTTTTTTTTTCTCCAGTTTTTTTACCCTCCCCCCCCCTTTTTTTTTGGTATTCCAAAGGAATGAATTTTTCGATAAAAGTTTGTTTCTACCGCTGTTGTATATCTATAAATTCATTTTTCTAATCAACTACCTTGACTGACTGTTTGTACGTAAAGAATAAGTAAAAAAGCAGTAGGAATTAGTATGAACAGTGCAGTAGCAATAAATGCAAGAATATTTACTTCCATATTTTGATTGAATCGACATCTACTCCGCAATACTCCAAAATATCATCTGATAATATTTATGAATTTTATTATCTGGATCCGGCTCCATTCCTTTCAATTGGTGGGGTTGTCCAAATCATAAACCCGATAGATTTATTCCGAATGAAATAAATAGAATTTTCTATTTTGGGTTTATCCAAATCATTGATATCAAATAAATAGTATAACACAGGATTATTTCCTATTTATAAAAAAAGTTTTGAAACAATTCTATTTCCGTTCCATTTTCTACTTGGGATTATTATTTGTCCCACCACAGATAGAAGAGTGCCTCGAAGAGGACTCGAACCTCCACGCTTTGTAGCACAAGATTTTGAGTCTCGCGTGTCTACCATTTCACCACCAAGGCTTTTCATATTTCAATTATATATAAAGAATCTCGAAGAGTCTATTTATTTTATTGGCTGGGGGGGGGTATCAATTCAATCTGATGCCATGTAGATGTCGTGCCAGTAATTTGTAACAGAATTATATATATATATATATATATATAATTCTATTTTGTATTTTTTATCTATTTTTTCTATTGGGGAATTATTTTCTCTGTTGGGGAATTGGGGAGGGGGAGGTAGGGATGAACTCGGAATAGTAATAATCATTTTTCCAAAATTATCCTTTCGTTTATGTTGAAACGATAAAAAAATAATTTAGAAAATGGATTGGCTTTTTTTCCACCCAAATCAAGTTTAGTTACTTATAAAATGACTTGAAATAAAAGTATTTTGAACTATAGTATTAATAGGATTCATCAAGACTCCCAAAGAAGTAGAAACTATTACACATACAATTAGGCCAACTTCGATAGAACTTTTCGATAAGGAAGGCAACGGAGAACTTACATAAGTTTGTATATAAGCAGTCATTTCCTCACTCTCTTTAGTAATAAGTAATTTAACTATTTTTAAATAGTAATATACGGAAATAATGCTTGTGAAAAGTCCTACGAAAACTAGGAGATATAGACCGGCCTCCCATCCGCACCAAAATAAATAGAGTTTTCCAAAAAAACCGGATAGAGGAGGAATGCCTCCCAGGGATAGCAGGCACAAAGCAAAAGAGAGAGTTAGTAAAGGATCTTTTATAAACAATCCTCCATAATCTCGGATGTTATCCGTCCCTGTACGTAAACCGAATAAGATGATGCAAGCAAAGGTTCCTAAATTTGTAAAAATATAAAATAGTAAGTAAATCATCATACTTGCATATCCGTTATGATCTCCAGCAATTATTCCGATCATTAGATATCCAATTTGACTTATGGAAGAATATGCAAGCATACGTTTCATACTCGTTTGAGTAATAGCCACCGAATTACCTAGTATCATACTAGAAATAGCTAATATTTCTAGAATAAAGTGCCATTGATCCAGAGAAAAAGGAAAGAGAATATTGAAAATTCGAGTGACTAAGGCTAGACCTGCGACTTTTGGAGCAACAGAAAGAAAAGCAACGACTGGAGTGGGAGAGTTAGAGTCGAAAAGAAAAATTACTCATTCTTTTCTCTCGTTCAAAACTGTGCATGAAACTTTCATTTCACACAGCTCCTGAGTAGTAGGACCTGGTTGGTACAAAAAACCAGATCTTTCTTATTACTTTCCTCGCGTGTGTATAAAGAAAAACTTATTAATTTGAAATCATTATCAATTCAAAACTTTTCGAAGAATCCCATCTCAGTGGCTCTTACGGTATAGCGAGATACCGACTCTCACAAAAATGGAATTGTGCCTTTTTTATAGGAATTAGGACCGATTCAAAATTTCGGAAGAGAAAACCATCTAATTTTTTTTCGTTACTAATAGCCATGCCTTTTTTTATTTTAGGTTTTCCTTTTCCGATAGATGCTTTTGATACACTCGTAGTATCTGAAGAATAGAGACTGACTGGATAGCATTCCATATCGAAATTCTATCGATTCATTCAGTTTCGTGAGTTACTCCTCCGAAAACAACCCTTAATAATTAGCTTACAATTCAAAATTGTTTCTTACTTTGCTTTATCTCCTATTTCGTTCGGATTCATTTTGAACGAGAGTTTGGTAGAAGTTATGCTTTAATCCGAGTGAGGATAAAATTCTTTCCTATTTTACATGTCTATAGAATATTCATAAATACAACGAATATTTAATTTCATCCCTGTTTGGGTAGAGTTTCATTACATTCGATAAATTATGAAACGAATCGCACTCCTTCGTATACATCGGGAGTCCATTGGTGAAAAGGTACTAGTGAGAGTTTGAATCCGATTCCTACAATAATGCATATGAGTCCGATAAAAGCTCCTGAAGAATTATACATTCTCGTATTTATGAGACCGTTTATTACTTCTTGGAGCTGAGTCTCCCCGCCAGATAAACCATATAACCAAGAAAAACCATAAGCTAAAATAGATGAACTTATTCCACCCATAAGTAAATATTTCATAACAGCTTCATTGGATCGTACATCTTTTTTGGTGTATCCGGATAATAAGTACGAGCATAGACTTAAACATTCTAAAGCTACGAAAATAGTGATTAAATCATTAACACCACATAGAAACATTCCTCCGATAGTAGCTGTTATTACAAAAATGATAAATTCAGTCATAGGCATTTTTGTACGTCTGATATATTCGACAGATAGAGGAATGCATAATAGCGAACATAGTGCTATAAGTAATCGAAAAATTCTATTAAAACTGTTAGTTTGAAAATTACCCGAAAAACTAATAATAGGTTTCTCGTTCCATTGGAATAATAATAAGCCAATACTTATTAATAAACCCATTAAGGAAATGAAATATAAAGAAGAGGTGTCTCTTTCCTCTGAGATCAAATCCAATATCAGAATGATTATCAGGCAAACAATAAGAATACATTCGGGCAGAATGGTACTTCCATATAAGAAAGAAAGGTCGAGCTCTAATTTCATAGAGATTTTTCCAATATATAAATAAAAATTATAGTATCGATTTTGCGTATGATACACCATGTAACTTGGTGGAAATCATTACGAATGAATAGTATCATCTTTCTGTACCTGGGTATATAACTCCGTTTTCAAAGAATAATAGATTTTGTTATTATCATTTATTGGTAAAAACCTCCATCGTGTAAGCCCCCCAGTAAGGAGGGCTTACATAGCTTCTTATTATTATTTATTGTTTCCAAAAAAAGGAAAATCCTTCCTATTTGTTTCTTATATTGACTAATTAACGAAAATGTGCGAAAGCTCTGTTGGCTTCAGCCATTCTATGAGTTTCTTCCTTTCTTCGTATAGCATTTCCATTATCTCTGGCAGCATCCATTAATTCATAACTTAGTTTGAAAGCCATGTTTCGGCCCGGACGTTTCCTAGATGCTCCTAATAACCAACGAATAGCAAGTGCTTTTCCTTGTGCGGATTCTATTTCGATAGGTACTTGATAAGTTGATCCACCCACACGTCTTGCTTTTACTGTTACATTGGGAGTTACCCTACGTATGGCTTGACGCAAAACAGATAGTGGATTTTTCTTCGTCCTTTGCTTAATACTTCTCATCGATTTATAAAGAATTTGATAAGCCAGTGATTTCTTCCCATGTCTAAGAATGCGGTTGACTAACATATTGACCAATCGATTACGATAAATCGGATCAGGTTTTCCAATTTTCTTTTCTGCGTTACTTCGACGTGACATGACGATGAAAAAATGATTGAATAATTTATTTTGACTTTTTAACTCCATATTGTAGGGTGGATCTCATTAGTTTATTCACCGGAGATCTCCCTCCAAACCGTACATGCAATTTTTATTGAATACGGCTTTCGACACCCCATTCGATTTTTGTTCGAATGGAATAGATAGTGATTCTATATATTTTCATTTCCGTGGTGCTTACTCACTTCCAGATTGAGTATCCGTTTCCTTCTCTTCCGATTTGTAGGAAATCATGTATTTTATAAATCTTTATGGTAAAATCCTTAGGTTCAGAAAAAGTTAAAAAAAATTTGTATTTGTGATTTTCGCCATTCCACCCTGGCTTGTTCCAAAAAAGTGAGAGTTCTTATTAACAAAAGTGGGGTTAGGGAAAACTCGTCGAATTATTGGTAAGAAATGAACCTTAGATTTCCTAGGTATTTGGATATTGTAATATAAAAACGATATATAACTTTTCTTTATCGTTAGCCTGCTCCGGTCCCCTCGCGATACTTTCGTTATTGGGTCAGCTATACCCTCTACATGCCTACAGCGATTGACATGGTATCCCCTTAAAACGATACAAGTTTTGGATAATAATATACAACGCACTAGAACGCCCTTGTTGACGATCTTTTACTCCCACAGCATCGAGAGTCCCTCTAACTATGTGATATCTTACACCGGGTAGATCTTTTACTCTTCCTCCTCTTACTAGTACTACAGAATGTTCCTGCAAATTGTGACCAATACCTGGTATATAAGCAGTAATTTCAAATCCAGAGGTTAATCTTACTCTAGCCACTTTACGTAAGGCGGAGTTTGGCTTTTTCGGTGTTGTGGTGGAAAAGTTAACAAAAGAATTACCTTGTATTGTCACTCTACAAAACCGTACGTGAGACTTTAATCTCATACGGCTTCTCGTTCGAGATATTATTAACAAATAATTGCGTATTTCATCTTTCTCATGTTTCAATTCGGAACGAGTAATATTCCATTTTTATTATTTCCACGAAAATGCTTATTTTTTTTTTATTTCTAATTTGGTAAATATAAATAATAGTAATATTTTTATTAATTCCGTTTTACAACATCGTGATCAAATCTCGAGATCGTTACTATCTACTGGTAAGTAATCCAAACGCAAGTAATTGGGAAAATCGACGGGTTGGTATAAGCTTATTCAGGCAATTATGCACTATATCGAATCGATCAGGAATTCGTTTTTTGAAAAATATTGTTTGACTTTCGTGCTTTGATTTGGTTGGCTCGTCCGAGATAGTTTCGATAACTTACGGATATCTATATCAGG
>Ga0209611_10000424_pt1 | contig 61689 bp, 55 predicted proteins | sample S1TSphgellanicum_3_FD_187693 | JGI IMG/M metagenome (GOLD analysis project Ga0209611, IMG submission 187693) | Host-associated microbial communities from peat moss isolated from Minnesota, USA - S1T2_Fc - Sphagnum magellanicum MG (SPAdes) (version 2) | ecosystem: Host-associated > Plants > Peat...
TCTACATTATCAAATTTAATATCTTATTCTAAAAATGTTCAAAATATGAAATTATATCACTAACATTTTGACCTTCAAAAGTAGTGTAATGTCCATGTAATCATTGTTTTTAAACAATAAAATGACTTATAAATGGACTTGAATTTTTTTGAAAATGACATATATTTTTGGCGAAATTTTAACACAAACCTTAACAAAATAGTACAAAGAAAATTTTAAAAATTTTAAAAGATTTTTTTGAAGAGTATTTTTCGAAAATATTTTTAAAATATTCCCTAAAAAACAGTCACCTAAATGGGTGGTAGTGGTTCTAATTAACATGTTTGCACCCCAAATTATGACTTTCACAATTTTGAGAGTTGATACCTTCATCATATTTGATCCAAATTGATCAATTTAAAGGTTTATATAATAGTTTTTTGAAAGATCTTTTCAATGTTATATCAAATTCTTCAATCACAAATGATTGAATCCTTAAATTTTATCATTTAAATGGTTGAAAATCACTTTGGTAGTTTGATTCCTTACCATTCAAATGGCAAAAATTTATATTACAAATCTTTGTTTTGAAAATGTAACCCCATTTTACTATATTATTTTTCGAAACATTTTTAGTAATCTAAATAAGGTTCAACTTGAAAAGGTTTGGTTTTCAAACCTTGGTCCAAAAATTTGAAACACCTTGAAATTTCCAATTCCCAAAATGAAAGTTCAACTTGTGAATTTTAGGAATGCTTCCTCTTGATTTTCACAAATTCACTTCAAATGGGAATATGAACTTGAACATTCTTACATTCACTTTAGGATTCAATCCTTTGTTGATCAATTTGATTATAACTAAGAAGCCATCAAAACTCTTTTATTCCAAAAGTGACATTTTGTTCCCCATCTGTAGAGTTGATGATGCACCCATGTTAAAATCATGACCAATTTTGTGCAATTATTAAAAACAAGGATAGACCCATGGCAATTATAAACTTGAAAATATATATACACTTACCCATTTAGGGTCAAAAAAGTTTTTAACCAAAGATCCTAAGAACTTTTGGAGGTCAAAGGGCAAGGAAACCTTGTGTCCCAAAGAACAATTGGTTTTGGAAAAGTCATGCCTTTCTTTGAATTCTAATTAGGCTTCACAAAAATTACGGTTGGTTCTTTCATGAAGGAGTGTGTGTTATAAGAGACAAGCACATGAATGGCACATACATAACATTTCATCTTGATTTTGGAAAAAAAAAATCCCTTTTTTTTGGGATTTGATCCTTATTATTTTATGATGAAAAGGTTTGGTGTAAAACTATTGACCAAAAGACAACATGTGTGATTTCAATTATGATAATAACATTCATGCTTCATGGGTTAGGTCTTTATAAGTTTTTTGTTTAAAAATAAAATTCATCCCTTTTGTTGCTTTTAGGAATTTTGAATACACCAACATTGAACACACATGTTGTTACTTCTTCCTCTTGTTTTGATTTGTACAAGTGGTGCATTGGGTGCAAAAGTTAAATTTAATGATTTTCTTTTGTTATTTGATATTCGTTTTGTATTGAATTTTTGTGTGCATGAATGTTGTCCTCTTGTTGATCATGTGAATAGTGTAGGTGATCCAATGAGACCATAAAATCAAAGAAAATGATTGTTATTTTTTGTTTCAAGAGGATGGAAATGATCATACATGGATGGAAATAGCTACTTGTATGCAAGAATGTATTGGCAGGTGTTACACATGTGAGGTGTGAACTTTTTATATGAATTATTATTTATATGTTTCAATTTTAATTTTGTTGTCATGTGATGTTCAAACAATGGTGAGAAGTTTCTAGAGATGGATCCACCTAGGAATATATGAAATTTTTGACTTTCAAATTCATGGGAAACATCACACATTTTATTAGGTCAATTTTCTTATGGAGTTTGAGGAAATGGTGATGTTAAATTTTTGCACGTCTAGTGTTGTTTTGTCAAGAAAAAAACATAAATATTGTTAGGTGTAGGATGGTTAAACTTTAATGGTCATTGTGAACTAAGTGCCCTTTGATTTAGAAAAAAAACCTTACATAACAAAATGGCATGGATGGAACCCATCCATAAGAAGTACAAGGCAAATAAAAGCCCAAAAACACATGTCATGAACACACATAATAATCAAGACACCACTAATATACTAAAAAAATAAAAGACCATAAGCTAAAAAGGTGTTGTTGGTGACAAATGGGTTAATGGCAAAGATACACTAATTGTGATGTGTGGAAGAGATGATAAATGCCTCCCAAGTGCAAAAACACACTAAAAATTTGTTATGGCTTGTGCACATTAAAAGGCTATGGACACATGTTGATAATAATAAAAAATAAACATCACAAGAATTAAAGAGGATTGCTAATGATGGGCTAGAGTGGCATGAACAAAATAAGTAAAAAAAAGGTCAAAACATGAATGAAAACAACCATAAGTCTCTATGGTAAGGGGAATGAAGTTGTTTTTTGATGCACACTCTATATATGATCATCTTTTCTCCTAAGTAGCAATTGTCATTGCATGTGCTATTGTGAATGATGCGTGTTGTACCATATCCAAGCAAGTCAGATTAGCTATGACAATGTCCACTAAGGTCCAAAAGCCATTTTCGATGATTATAATATCAACTCATTATCGAGTGTGGCAAGGGAAAATGCAGGTAACCTTTTTTTATATGTGTGTTCCACTCTCCAAAGCAATAGTTGTGACAATATTTCGAAGAATATTGTGGGTTGGAATGTAATCACTTTCATATGGGCACCGAAGTAAGTGGATACCTAAACCATCAATGGTCGTCCATATTAACAACATGAAAGATGTGCAATAGTAGGATGTGGGAAGCTAAGGTGGGTATGTAATGTTGTAAGGAAATGAACAAAAAACAAACACATTGCAGGTGTGGTAGGACGGGTTAATAACTAAATGCCCATAGCTAGACCTACATAACATCGAAAATGTGTTCATGTGACATTTGAAGGGAACATCTATTAGAAGTGTGGCAAACTTTTGCTTGTGTAAGTAGTTCGAAAAAAAACTTGAAAGTGAAAATATGATTATACTACAAGACTTTCAAAGGGAGGGACTTGAGAATAGACAACTTGGAATAATAAAACTTAGGTATCCCATACTACCAACTTGAAAGGAAAAAGGTGCCATTTTTGACATGTGCCATCACATGGAAAAAAAGAGGTGATTATCTAGTTGGAAATGAGTGATACATGCAAAAAATGATCATTGCCCAACATCTCAAAAAGATAGGAGCAACAAGTCAAACCATTGATGGAAGGCCAAATCCTCTTGAAGAAATAGGTAAAACAATTTGATGATGAGCTAAATGACCCACTGTAGTGTTGAAAGATCTTGCACCCTATAATTTTTATCACATAGTTATGATACATGAATCAAATTTCACGTAATGCTACAGAATATTTAAAGATAGAAATATGGTACACAATAAATAACTTGGGCACTACACATAACAAAATGAAAACATTGCTAAAGTTGTTTGTGGATCTACAAACATAGGGAGGTTCATTATGGTGTTGAAATCCTCTTAAAGTGCTTCTAGAACAAAAGATGCCACAAATGACATAGAGCCCATTAGTGCATCTAAAATATGAAAACATATGTTATATGTAAATTTTTTTGATGAAAGTGATTTGGATGGGTTTAACCCTTGTGGAGACTAAACTACACATTTTGTCAATTAAATGGAAAATCCTAATGTGGCAAACATCACCTATAAATGTTAAAAAAAAAAAAAACAAGTACCACATTTGAAACATGACCAACAATATGCCTATCATTGGCAAATGAAAAACAAACACACGTAAGGTGGATTGTTGTAATAGGCTAGAAACCATGAAAATGTGTCAAAACAAACAACGCTTTGCCCAAAAGATCCCCATGTTGTGTATTACATTTTAACGAAATGATTATGGGATCCTTGTGTTGAGAAGCTCATGAGAAATATAGTGGGGATGGACATGCATAAAATCGTTAGGCAAATGGGAAAGTATTGATAAAAGATCATAACTTTTGAAAAATGGTTGTTTATGATACAAAATTGAAAACATTATGGATGATCACTTGTAATACCACCTAATCTAGATGCAAATCCAGAATAACGTGAACCCCATGGATCACTGTTTCACACATGCCTTGTGTTATCAAACCAAATTGATGAAATTAAAATGTTTTGCAAATGTATCATTAAACTAAATGACAAATGTGCAAACGACTAATTATTGATGACCTTTTCAATCACGATGATGCCTTTGATCTCCACTTCATTGATCTTACCATTTTAGTAGCCACATTTATGTTAATAATAAAATGTTTAAATAGTTGTCCAAAATGATAACAAATCTTATGAGAACTTGAAATCGGAAAATAAAATGTGAGTGTTGGAGAAAGTGGTTTTATGGACAAGCAATCTAGACTTATTTGATGTCAAAATGGTGTGTTTGGTTTCAAATTTTATAATTACAAAATATATGAACCGTGTTGAATGAAAACATTTTGATGATCCTTTCATGAAATTGTTATTATGGTTGTCTTTTGTAAGTCTTTGAACAAGTGTATAATTCTTTTATTACAAACATGTTGATTTTTTATTTTTTTGGCCCAAGGTGAATGTAAGAGAATATTTTTAATCAACCTCTTCTAATTTACATAATGTCAAATTTGAAAAAATAATTCCACAAGTGAAAAAAACTTACTAATAATCACAACTTATAACCATTAATTATTATTCTTAATGTGACTTGACGTTCTTTAGGCTAAATAGCCATTAAATATAAACATTTATTTTTGGATCCAAATATCCTTCCTTAAGAAGAAAAAAATTTCTTATGCCTACATAAAGACCCACTCCAAATGTTTAAAGTGTAATTGAAGGTATGCTTTGCCCTCCAAAAAAAAAATCACCGTCAACAATTTAAAGTGTCATGGTAAAAGACCCTTACTAGAGGTCAAAATCCGCATTAAAGAGAAAATCCGTAAAGTCCCCAGCATTAATAACATTAATGGCGATTGTCCTAGGTGGGCTACTGCAATCGGCGACCTAGGAGTTGTGCCTAGGTCTAGATATGGCTAATTTCATAAAAATCACAAAGCTAGATATGGCTAATTTCCATAAAAATCACAAAGCTTTCATGTTTTTGTTTTCCCCCTCATTTTACGCCCCAAAAAAATGTGAAAATTCGCCCAAAAGGAAAAAAAAACACTGCCACTAACCTTTAAATCATTATTCTGAATTAATTTATTTTATTCCAAAAAAACGTAATTATATCATGGTCTCCATGTTCATTCATTCATTTATTCATTAATTCATCCAGTAACCACTTTATGCTCAATCATTCTTCACTTGTTCCGATATATCCACCCCTACAAGGTCATCCAAATTTCATCCATTCACCAAAAAATCGGCCCTGAGCTCACTCCCCAGGGACCGAAGGAAACCGGGCGACCGAAGGTAAGAGCAACCGACCGACAGAAGGGAACGAGGGAGCGACCGAGATAGGGAGCGAAGGAACGAGCGAGCGAGAGAGAGAGAGAGCGAGCGCGAAGGAACGAGAGAGAGAGCGCGCGCGAAGGAACGAGCGAGCGCCGGCCCCGAAAATCACGGCCAAAAGGAAACCCCAGGTATGTCTCCAGGCACATCATCATCATCCACGGCCCTTATTGTTGTGTCAGGTAGCTGATGAAGAAGAAAGAAGGGCGGAATTATTGAGCCATTTCACTGTTAATGCCGCTCTCTGTCTCTTGTGCTGAGTGAGTGACTAAGTGAGTGAATGAGGGAGTGAGTCGAGCGTCGTCGTCGTCGTCGTCGTCGTCATTCGCCATAGTTGCATTATTATTATTACCTATCCCACAGTAGTCCCTCTCTGTTGCTTTTGGTATTAGAGTAATAAGTATTGAAAATCAAGTTCCTGTCCATTATTGTAAGTGCCAGGAACACCAAACAATCAGCGTCTGTTTGTTGTTTCTGCAAATGCAGGAATCGCACACTCTCTCTTGTTGCTTTGTTTGCATTCTAGCATAGAACAATATCTCTCTTTTCCCGCTCTATGATCTACTATTGCTGTGGCGTGTTGTTTTTTGACGCGGTGTGGAAGATCCCGGAAGCCAGGCAGCAAGCAAGCAAGAAGAACAGTTTTGACGTGGTCTGGAAGATCCCGGAATCGAACCAGCAGCAAACAAGAACAGTTTTGAAGTGGTGTGGAAGATCGCGAAAACAAAGCAGCAAGCAAGAAAGAAGAACAGCAGTAGCAGCTATGGCGCGGGCTCGACTTGCAGTCCATGGCGGATCAGGTTCCTATTATCCGCTTGGTTTCTGCGTCTTCCTCTTCTGCTTCGCATTGTTGCTACAAGCCGGTTTCGCTGACGGTGCGTCGTCTGTCTTCCTCTTCGTCCTGATGATTGCATTCTTCTTCCAATCTCTTTCTTGGATGCTGTGTGAAAGAAAAATCGTAGCTCCTCCTCTTTGCGTTTTCCTCCTCCAACAGTACTACTCAAGCAGAAAACACGGAAAGACAGACATACATCCCTTGACTGCTAAATTTGGCCGTTTACTGTAGGCATTCAGCTTTGTCAAACTGGAAGCTCCTGATCTGATTGCAATCTTCTACCGCGTGATGAGAGAGATGCACAGTAATGTGTGTCAGAAGTCAAGCAGATGTTGGAGATTTTCTCATAGACATGGAGAAAAAAGTTCGTTCTTGTGTGTGTTGTTGTTTGCCCTCGATGCGCTACTGTTTCTCTGTCTCTCTGTTCTCGGTTGGAGTATTTTCCTTAATTTCCGGGAGTACTGTGAACGGATGCTGGCAGTGAATCAGGACTTGCTGGACCAGATCAACAAGTATCGCATTGCGTTGGACTTGCCAGCGCTAACGGAGAATAAGGGAGCCGCCTGTGTCGCACAGGGGTTGGCGAACTACTACAAGGGAAAAGCTTGCACGAACTCGACGGAAGGGGATGTGTTGGATGGTTCGGAGCCTGAAAACCTGCCGGCTGTGTTACCAACGTGCAACTTGCAGCCAGACAATGTCGAGAACGGCTTCATTGCACCCGATTGTGTGCCGACGGGTACGAGCCCAGCAGATGCGTCCCTGGTAGCTTTTCAAAACTACACAGAGTTTTATGGCTACTCTGAACAGCTGAACAATACTCAGTACACTTCCGCTGGAGTTGGATCCGTGGACAACGAATGGTTTGTTCTGGTTCTTGCCACCAACGAAAGTGGTGGCAACTACGTCTCCCAGAACCTTGATCCCAGTGCAGCAGCTTCTCCGAGTCATCAGGGTATCGCTCTTACTCTCACTGCCACTTTAGTAGCTGCCCTTGCTATGTGTTTGTTCCTGTAAACTGGTGAAGCACACGATCAGTTCTCTAAATTTCTCAACAAATTCCTGCCACCCATTTATTGCTGGCCAAATTTTTGTCTCCAAATCTCTTTCCACCCAATATATCTATATATTTTCATGTGTCTTATTACAGCCCAACATAGCTCTGTGTCTCTGTGTCTGTCTTTCTGTCCATTCTTGCCAGCCTTTTCTCCACTGGGACAAAATCTTTCCTCCCTCATCTTCTCTACTGGGAAGAAACTTTTGCCCTTTTTTTGCAATGAATTGTTGAACTGGTTTTCAGTTCTTGTTCTCTTGGGTCTTTGTTCTTTTTTCAATCCCAATAGTCTTTCAGACATAAATGGTTGGTGGTGCACAAATTGATGATTACAAGACCAACCACATGATTTAAGGCCTCCTAAGAACACGAGGATATATTGTTACAGAGTAAGTACTAGTAGTACCTTAGAGGATGAATTTTGTTAGAGGCTGACATTGGGTGGGAGGAGGAGGCTTGAAATAGAGAGAGCCTCTAGACCAAGAAGAAGCCAGCCCGTGTGCCTGTTTTCATTCTGCTCTCAGTGCAGCTGTGGAGGATTCACCCTGAAATGAAATGCACTTCTTCCATACTAGACGAGGCTTACAAAATCAATGTCAAATCATGGCACGTGAGTTGTGGGACTTTTTACTTTCCAACTTTCTTCAGTTTTTGGGCTGGTGAGGCATGAATTGGAAGATTTATGTCACACTATCAATCATTGAAAAGTATGAACATGGTATACTCTCAATGTTGAAGCTGAATAGCATGAGAAGTACACCACCTTTCCTCTGCATACACTATGCACTGTTGCTGATCCTCTGTCCTACCAAGTCTTGCACTCTTTGGTCACCGGAGAAGATCATGTTTACTGACTGCGACTATGATTTCCTTGAACAGATCTCTCCTTGCACTTTGCATATGCTTCAAATCTCCACATTCATCATACCTCACCATCCTTTTCTCCTGGGCAAACTAACAATTCCACAACTACAACAGCTGACACCCATTGGCTGAGACTTCCAACTGATGTCTTTCTTTCTTTGGCAAACATAAGGCAAACAGAAGATGAAAGTAACTCATGCACAACTCAATCAAGTCCTGCTGCCAAAACTTGCAATACACAAGTGAAGATGGCATATCCTCCAGTCTAGAAACCTTGAACATTACACCGTGTCAGCCCCATTGCTTAAGTGACTTCATCCAAGGATCTCAAGAACACCAGAGCATAATTGAATACTGAAAAGTTCATTGCAAAGCTGGAGTCTCACATTATGATGTTAAGAGTGTCGGTTGGTGCATATAACCAAGAAGTTCCTTGTGAGCTGACATATGTCTAGCTCTTGTGGTTGTTCAATGACACAGCAAATTTCTACCAAAATTTCTACATTGCATTTATGTGTTGCAGGACCCACACTTTTCACCCTACCTCACACGCACTAGCCAATAAAACAAGGGAAATTGGGCAACCCCCATGAGAAGTAAAAGATAGTGATGTCGGGTAGAATCTCGATCGTAACTTCGAGCCTCTGCAAACAATAACCTCTTCATTGTCCTCACCAGGAAATTTGCCATGCACAAACTTGTCCAAGGCAATGCGAGGTAGTAGGCATAACTCCACACCATAGAGGCTAAAACGGAAGCAGACAACCCAATAAATGAATAGCCTCCATAGGCAACCACGTCTAGAAGTGGAGCATCACTGCTACCTAATGCAAATAGGGCAGATTTTAGCAGAATTGTTTCCACTGTCCATCCAAGTACAGCCTTTGTGAATAGCCCACTGATCACATCAGGTGTGAATCTGTCATGACATAGACATAACAGAAACCCAAGCATGTACAAGTAAGTTTCAAAGGAAACCAAATTGAACAAATCATCCTGAATCTTTGAAGCGAAAGTGCCACCAGAAAGATGTTCAACATGAGATCCATATGCGATGCTACAACATCTGTTGTGGAGCTGGGAGACTGAATTTGTGACAAGGACGAAAAGGTCTTTGCAATAACTTACTTGCCAGCAATCCCCAGAGTAAGGCCACAGAGAACAATGTAGGTGCTGAATGCCATAAGTGGCAGGTAAAGGTCTGGAGCATTTATGTCATGGCGAGGGGGCTTATATTTCAAGCCCCCAGCTACCTGCTCCGGTATTCGGGTCCAAGGGCCCTGTGGTTAAGCAGGTATGAGCATGTGATGTCACCAGCATGGGCATCTTCAAACAAATATATTTCTGATCTGTGGAATTCTACTTCATGGACAAAGAAATGTGGAGACAATAAATAGTAAAAGAATTGAACCTTATGAAGAAATGGAAAGAGCACCACTTTGAGCTTGTTCTGGACATACTGGTCATTGACTTGAAAATAGTACTGCACGTCATGAGTTGCAAAATATCTGCTCACCTATAAACCCAAAACCACACTTCCCCTAAACTCAGTTCTACAAAGACAAGAATACAAATTGGAATTGTGCATCCAAAATGGTAACCAAGTCAGATTCTCTAATTTGCCAATCTCAATATTCACCATTCCGGATTCATACTACCACCACACAGTTCCATTGCACACTACACTTTATGGCCAGGAAGCAGGCAACTTCTGTTTTGAAAGCAAGCCACCATTACAACAACCATCAGTGTGCAGGGATGGCATATGGCACCGAAGCTTGCCAATGCTTTTTGCTCTTTTGCTTTTGAGCATGGAATAAAAAAGCCACATAGTTTTGTGAACTGGGTGGGCATCACATACATTGCTTTGAACATATTCTTTGCTGTTGCCAAGATATGTCCCAAGAATGCCAGAGCTTGCCCCATATAAGACATTGTTGAAGGGGTTGCTTACACCTGGGCCCCCAGTTTGTGGTAGTTGCATGCCAGGCTGTGGCCCATATCGAGGATCATATCCACCTCCCACTCCAGGAAAGCCCTGCCATCATCAGACTCCAAGAAAACCGTATCCTGTTTCATAAATTCCCCTACCTTACACCTGAATTATATTGCTTGTGGATATCTGGAGAATCAGTCCTTCACCTACTTTCTCAAGAAGAAATGGACAGAGTAGTACACTACAAGCCTAGGATCATGCAGCAATCACTCTCAAGCAGGGTCAAAAACAGGATGTCCATGATGAATGAATGCCATGCACATGGCAGCTCCACAGTTCAGATCCTCAACCCCTTTGAAACACCAAAACTGTAAATGATTTTCTCACTGCAGAACCTAAACCTGACGGAGCTCAATCGGAGGGCAATTGTCTTCAAGAACTAACACAGACTCTTGACATCTCTAGATTTGTGCAGTAATCAATCAATCTCTACTGAATAACAAGGACCCAACAGTGACCCAAAAAATTAGGGTTTTCTGCAATGTTCCACCAAACCCTAACCCTATTCTTCCGTCCAAAAAAATTTCCCAATACTTACTTACACCAGAACCAAAAATCTCATCAAGATCACAAGATAAAGAAATCTTCAAATGAAAAAAAGGGGCGAACAAGAAATCCGAACCCGAAGAAAATCCCTTCATCAACCACATGGATCATCCCATCCATGACTGTCCGTTCCGAAATAGACCATGAATGATGATGAAGAAGAAGAAGAAGAAGACGCTGAGTATAGTAGTACCGCGGGTATTACAAACCTGGGACGGAGCTTGTTGCCACGCCATAAACGTTTCTAGGAGGAAGCTGGCGTAGTCCTGGTGCCAGTTGATAGCTGCTCAAGTTTAGGAAGAAGCGATTCTTGCTGCACCCTCCATCTACGGGACTCCAGCAGCAACTCTAGAGAGAGAGAGAGAGAGAGATTCTTCCTCTCTCACAGTCTTGCGAAATGTACGAATACATATACAGTACATACAGGAAAAGAAGAACACGAATACGTCGTCGTCGTCGTCATTCTCATACATATACATACATTACACAGATGAAATACTCTGTCCAGCAGGGTAGAATTCATCCAATCGCCATCCTTTACTCTACTCAATTTGGTGCCCCTGCCCTATTTAAAATTTTGTGGGTCCAGCATTAGGCTTCCGGAAGTTAACCCACCAGGCTGTTTTTTAAAATTTGAAATTTATTTATTTACTTCTTTTTGGATTCTAAATTTTTAAAAAATTAATTTTAATTTTCTTTAATTAATATTAATCAGTTACATTTTAAATTTCTGTAGTCGATTTTAATTCATCAATTAATTCAATTTTCCATTATTTTCTTTTCATTTGTATTTTCTTGTACAATTACTTTTACAATTTTTTGTTTTCTGTTTTCAGGGTAATGAAAATACTTTACAAAGACAAACATTATATTTTAAATATATTTTCAAAGCCGGCGTATTATTGTACACACTAGTAGCTCCGTGCAGAGTTTTGTGAGAGAATTTAGCTTGGTACTTGAAGAGGTCGGTCTTTGCTCCTCACCACTCCCTTCCAAGGTACATATATGTATATGGCAGTGGTTCTTTTGAAAAAAATCAAAATCCATACACCTCAAAGAAGAAAGTAGGATATGGAAGGGACTACTACTCCGTAGGCTCTTTCTTATACACTCCCTTCCATAACAAATTGTATGGAATCTATTCTCTATAATAAAAAACCACAACTCTTACATCTTTACGTACGAGAGCAAAGACGAGAAAATACCCAAAGACCCATTTTGAAAAACATATCGATTGTCAGCACAAAAAAGATAAATCTGTTTTGCAAACATTCTCAAAATCAGTGCATTACTCATTCTTTGAAAGATTTTGTACAACAAATTGAAGTCGATTTTTTCAACCGGGTAATAAATAAGCTTTGGGACATGTATCAGGAGAAGTCAAACATGGAACACTAATCTCGATTAAAGAAGACCCAGATTTTAGTAGTGTGGTGTTCTCTACATGACCCCAAGAGGATTAGGTTTTCGTTGTCAATGTGGTGGTTATTGATTCAACGTGGGAAATGGTGGTTTGGAGTGTTATTAGTTAACCAACAAGTGTAATCGCGAAACTTAGTGCCATTGTTAAGATCTCTAAGTATAAAGGGCTTCATGAGGGGCACCATTTTATTTCAATGGCCATGGAGGTGCATGGTGCACTTGAATGTGATATGAATCGTTTCATCAAGGAGTGTGCCCGTCTTTTCCATGATAGATGGTCAAGAGATCATTCATTCTTATTTTTTTGCATTTAATTTTTCAAGTAGCATGTTAATATTGTTTTTCAATGTGCTTTAGCTTCTGCTATAGCTATAGAGAGGAAGATTGTGTTGGTGGGTGATACATGTTTTAGACCTCCCATTATTATTAAATTTTAGGATTTGTGTGTAGGCGACATTAGAAGGATTGTGGGTGAGATAGCTTCCTACCATAAGAGGGAATAGTTTTTCCCTTTTTTATGGTTCCTGCGGGTTGTTCGAATTTCTCCTTTTTTTGACCTTCCTTTTTTGTCTCCCCTGTGATGGTTCTTGCCATCGATTTTTAATTCTACTTTTTTCATTGTTGTGTGGTGTTTTTTCAAAAATTTCAAAATGGAAAATGTTGGGTGTTTTTTATAATGAACCTAATGGCTAAGGACTGCAATAGCAAATTCTAAGTTGGTGATAATACATGCCACCAGGGATGGTGTTGGTGTTTCAAAAGCTAAACATGATGGAATAGCTATGATGTTGGTTCAAAATGGTGATTGTGTTTTGGACCCATCACCTCCAGAGCTTGATGGAGAACCTATGATTGCAAAAAACAATAGTTCATCATGAATTTGATTAAATTTGATTAAATGCAAAATTGGATGAAATAATAAATAACCGTTTTCATGATCTCAAATTTGAAAGGTCCCATACATAAGCACTTCCCCTATACTTCATGCATGTTCATTTCAAATACAAGTAGGTCGTGAGTCATGAGTGTTGTGAGCATTATTTTTTTTCAACAAATTTTGTCAAATTGTGACATTTTTTTAAAATTAAAAGAATTGATTTTTTTTTTCTGTTCTAATGTAAATTTGACTAAATTTTTTTATTAAAGAAATTTTTGTCAAATTTTCCAAATCTCACAATTGAAAAAACCAAACCCTAGTTGTGAATACTATTTGTTTTTGAACAAATTTGGACTTTTTTTGACAAGATAATTGGCATTTATTTTAAACAAATCTGATGTAAATTCAATTAACTTTGCCATTCTAATTGGGACAAACATGACAATTTTATGTCACAAATTTATTTGTTAAAAATAAACCTTGGTTGTGAGTGATGAGTGTCAAGTGAGATAAATAGAGGCTTATGGTTTAGTATGATCTCATATTATGCAAGTTTGCTGAAAAAAATATGTTTATGATTTTTGTTATAATGTGAAGAGTGAAGACCTTAAATCCCAAAAACATTGCATAAACTAGAGAACAATAGTTAAAGTTGATTTTAATAAACATGTTCCAAAATTGATAAAATCCATCTTGAAAATTTGGAAAAAGGAAGAATAGGAAAAATATGAAATTATACCACCAAAAGCATATATCATTTTCATTCACATTCATCCAAATTATATACATACATACATATATATACCATCATTTTACTATCATCCTACTAATGACTTAAAAAGATAAGGGAAAAATACAATGCTTGCAAAAGTCTTTAAATAAAGTTGAAATGTTTATGAAATTATGAAAGTGAGGTACAAAATGAAATTAGTAGTGTGATCCATGTACCATTTTTTGGGGTGTGAAATTTCACCAAAATAAGAAAAATAAAAATAAAATGGAATATTTTATCACAATAATTTTTTTTCTGAAATAAATTGCCAAATTTCCAAGAAAAAATAGAAAACTTTTCATGACATTTTGACTCTAATTTTAGTTTGGTAACTTTTATTTAATTAATTTTTTTACTATTTAGATAGGTTTTAAAAACTTGTCACCATTTAATATCAAATCTTACTTGGGATGTTAGCCTCTAATGTAGCATTAGAATTTTTTTTAAATTTTAAAAATCATGGGATGCATGTGAATGATGTCTTTGTGATATGGTTTTGCCATCAAATGGCTAATTGTATTCTATTAAAGAATAATTGAAGAAACCTTACATCATGGTATTATTCAAATGTACAATTTTTTTTTTTGAAGTGTGATATGTGACATGTAATTAAAACATGCACTTCCACTCTTAAGGTTGGTTCATGCTTAAGGGTAGCCTATCTTTGTGATAGGCCCTAATGGATGATTATGAGAACCCAACAATTTTTTTCACATTAGAATTTAGTTTTGTAACCTACCATCATAGTTGTAATGTTAATTTTGTTCATATTGTTCATATAACGTACTTGCTTTCCATGGATATTTATGCGTACCTTCTTCTTCCTTACTTCTGTTCATGATCATTCTTGGTGGTTGTGGGTGTCTATCATGAATTCTTTTGGCATTGCTCACTTTTGTTTCATTTTCTCTAAAGTTATACTTTTCCAAAGCTTTAGAGTTTCATATTTTATCATATGTTTTTCAAGCAAATCTTTTTGAACTTCCATTCTTTCATGTGGTTGTTTTTGGGTGTCCATCACGATTTCTTGTAGTTGAAGCTCCTCACCTTTTGTTTTTCAAGTGAATTTAAACTTCCATTCTTTCACACAATTACTTTCAGACTTGGGTGTCCATTGTGATTTCTTATAGCTAAAATTTTTCATCTTCTACTTTTCAAGCAAATATTTTTGAACTTTCATTATTTCATGTAACTGTTCTTGGGTGTCCATTGCAACTTCTTGCGATTGAAGCTCCTCACCTCTAATTTCTCAAGCAAATTTTTCTAAACTTCCATTCTTTCACATAGCTACTTTTAGACCTCAACTGTCCATCATGATTTATTGTGGCTGAAGCTTTTCACCTTTTGCCTTTCAAATGAATCTTTCTAAACTTCCATTCTTTCAAGCAGCTATTATTAAACCTCAAATGTCCATCGTGACTTCTTGACTCCATTTTTCGAGCGACATTTTTTTTCCTTCAACGTTTTATTTCTTTATTTTGGTTTTTTCACACAACTCTTTGTGGTGTTTTTGTTTTTTTTCAAGCATTTTTTTTTAATCCAATTTTTATTCAACCTCATGAAGCCATTAAAAATCATTCTACTTGTTCATTTTCTCCAACTTGTAATCCAAACACAAGATCTTTTCATTATTAATCATTTCTAGAAGGAGTTTACATCCAATTCTTTTGATTTCATAGGACTTGGATTCAAATTGTTTTTTTTTTATGTAAACAGAAACATTTGCAAGTTTTTTTTTGAAACATTTTTCAATGCTTTAATTTCTCATAGTTTTATGATTTCTTGTGTGTATGATCTATTGTTAAATTAGGACCTATGGGATTGGGTTAAAATCAAATCAAGGACATGTTATTTTTAATTTTTGATGAATTAGTATGATGATAGGAGATGGATTGAACACTTTCAAATATGTAGATCATTTGTGATATAGTTGATTGACATACTAAAACACAAAATGGAAAAGCAAAACACAAATTACAAGTGCGTAATTCTAGTCAATATTACAATAGCATGTTCATTGTACAAACTAGTTCATATAGCTGAATACCTCCAATAAGGTGAACTATTTACTATTGGAAAATCCACATTCCATTTAGAAGTTTTACATGTAATGAATGAAGTTTTCAAGAATCAAGTTTAATGGCCTAAAGGTGACAATCAAATAGAAATGATAGAAGGTTTCAAGGATTTGTTAGGCCTGCCAAAGATTCAAGGAACTATTAATGTAACTTAGATCCATGTACAAAAGTTGAAATCTAATGTTTTTGTAATTTCAAATATTATTCCTTTAAATCAAAAGGATATAATGTGTAGTTTCAAGCAATTGTTGATCATAAGAAAAAGGTTCATTGACATTTTTGTTGGGATGTTGGGGTCCATGAATGAAACGAAAGTTTTATGCCTTTTTTCCATTTATCAAAAATTGTTCAATGAGTAAATTTTGCATGAAGGCATCAACCCATATTTGATCAGGGATAAGGGATATCCTTTGCTTTTGTGGTTGATGGTACCACACATGCAAATTAGTGTAAGGCACTTTATTCTACAAGCTTTGCTCAACAAAAGACTTTCTTGGGCAAGAATTTTGGTTGAAAACAACTTTAGTATTTTGAAGAAAACCTTTAGAGAATTTATGATCCAATTTAAGGGTCTTGGCATGGTTGGGTGGACCAAAACCTGACAAAAAAAAACTTGGCGCAAAGTCCATTTTGCAAGCTTTATAGTGTGCACAATGTTGCACATGATGATGACAAGATGAAATCTATCCATTTTTAGCAATTTTTTCATATGTGATTTGTGCATTGTAGAGGCTCATGATTTACAAAAGTTTGCAAAATTTAAATTCAAAACACCTTTGTTTTTAGATGCTATGGACTTTTAAAAATAGTGTGTGTTTTATCAATAGTTAAAAGTCCATAATGTAATACCTTCAATTCATATGATGCAAAACTATTTTGCATTTTTTTTATTAATACATTTCCACCTTGAAACCAATTCCCTAAACAAGTTCTAAATCTATTATTGAACCAAATTAAAGTCAATTAACCTAACTGCAGTTGGTGTTACACCCCAATTTTTCAATTTCAAAAGTCCATTGTAGCTCTTGGGATTTTATGTTTTTTTCATTAAAAAAAATTACACCATGTAAATATTAAAGTCTATTATTTGAAAATGAGTCCTTATTAACCAAACCCAACATATGTAGTAAAATATAACACTTGCAATCACACCCATTGTAGAAAAAGTACCTTTGTGACACCAAAATTGGTCCACCCTACCATGCTAACACCCTTAACTTGAATGTGTTTTTTCTACATAATGTAGTTATATGTTGTTGTATCTTAAACAACATGATCTTGAGTGGGAAAGATGTAAACACTGATGAACTAATGGTTTAATTGGAAATTGAAAATTTGGGAAAATATAGACATGGGGGGATGAGATCAAATTTTGATGATCAAGTGGCTGATTAGGGAAGTGAACCTACCTTGCAAAAAGGGGAAATTTTAGAAGTCACCCAAAGAATGGCATTAGAATGTTACTTGGGGGGACTAGAGACCACAAATCCATGGACAATGTTGAAAATTGTTTATAATTTTATTTCCATTAATGTTTGACTTTGACATGGTGCACATTGCATTAGAACTAGAGAGGTAACATGAAACATGAATAATACATAGCAAAATTGTGAATTGAAAAGTCTAAATGTTAATTGATTTGGAATGTTGAAGCAAGATTCAGAATTGAACTGAAAGTTTAAATGTCTACAACAAGATTCTAAATTGAATTGAAAGTTTAAATCTCAACAACAAGATTCAGAATTGAACTGAAAGTTTAAATGTCTACAACAAGATTCTAAATTGAATTGAAAGTTTAAATCTCAACAACAAGATTCTAAATTGAACTGAAAGTTTAAATGTCAAGCAAAAGTCTAAATTAAAATCATGCAACATCTTATAATTGCTTTGTTTCAAATGATTCATGATTGAAATTAACAATGGTTAACAACTCTAGGACTAAAGCCATTAACCCGCAAAGGTCAAACCTACATGCTTTTCTTACTTTCTTTGACGGCTTTGAAGCTTGGTATTGCGCATGTTCAATCAACTGATGGTGACAACATTTGCTAACATATGATGGTTAGACATAAAATCAAGTCCTTGTAAATGAACAAAACTAGGTGCTCTTATTTTATGACAATAAGGACAATTTTATTTCAAGTGATCCAACTTTTTCATTTTGCATCCATTTCCTCCTCTTCATTTGAAGAATTAAGTAAGGCAATTGGTGGAGGCATGAATGTTTGATTTGTGATAAATGCATGGCACATAGCCATGTTTAAGTTTGAAAGAATGGTCACCAAGCTTTTGTTCATTCGATTCACCTTCTTGTCTCGTGCTTTGAAGAACTAAAGGCGTTCCTTGAAAGTGTGGTTGTAACCATCAAGTTGCACAACATTGATCTTCTTCATTGCCTCCATAAGAACTTTGTTATTTTTATTTGTAGAATCAATGACAATAGAAAGAACATAATTACATTTTCTTTTGAGTATAATGTTGCCATGTGCAAGTATTGTGTGAGAATTAGGAAGATTGACCACATGAAGTAGGTAGTTATTACCTAACAATAGCTCTATGTCTTCTTGAGACAAATCCATGATACTTGCATATCTTAGCACCCCAAAAACATTTGGAATCAGTTGATCTTGAGAATCATTTGCATTCCTTTGTGATTCAAAATCATCGTTCTCATTTTATGTCTCATGTGCAACTTGTGCAAGTGTTAGTATGCAGATTTCATCACTTTTAGCATTGATGTTTTTAAAGTGCAATGGAATAGTCACATTCCTTTCCCCTTGAAATTCCTTAATCAAATCATAGAATTTTCGACATAATTGACGAGGTAAATGATACTTATCCTTCTTTTCAACCACAAAGTCCCAAAAATGAATATGGTTGTTAGTTCCTTTGTGATAATCAACAATTTTTTTGTAATCAAAATTGAAAGAATTCCACTTATCTTTGCACATTGTTCGATTTCATGGAAACTTGCCTTTGGTCCTTGTTTGCAAATCTTGAACAATCTTCTCCCATTAGTGTGTGATAGGAATCATTTGTGTTCGTTGATCAACAAGTTCCTTCGAGGTTGTGTGTTCTTGATGTTTGTAGGAAATGAATGTTAACACTTCTATATGTTCCTAGTTGCCATGCCTTTGTCGATGATTTGTTGATTCTTCATCATTGGCATTATGACCCAGTCTATTGCCACCTTGACCTTTGCCTCGACTGCCTATCGATTTGCTTGCATTCAATTGTGTTCTTACTTGCACTTTAGCCTGTGAAGTTGCTCATGGTGCTTGAAAACTTGTTATTGGAATTTGTGAAGTTGTTGCTGGCACTTACAAATTTGTTGTTCTTAAATGCCTTCTTGAATGCAATCTTAATGCCATCATTAAAAATCTTGCAGCTTTTACAAACATCTTCAAGCTTCAATGCAATAGAATGTTTTTTCAAGGTGTAATGGAACAAAATGTTCCTCTACACTTTTTAAAGTTTTGACGAAACATAGCTATCAAAGTGCTACGATGCTAGTTTACCACCTTGTTTTTCAAATGGTTAGTTTAACTATGTTGATAAGACCGCAAATAAGTGGGAATCTAGGATTTTGAAAGACATTTACCTCTGTGTTTGTGTCCTAACAATGGGCTATCACACATTGATAAACACGTTATTGTGCTAGATAGGCAATCCACGTTAGTTAACTGCATTGATATGTATGAACATTGTTAACTTAAAAATCATTTATGAACTTTGCTATCAATTGGTGTGAACGGACCTTTATAACATGAAACATAATTACATATGATGACAATCACTAAAGATAAATATCACACTAGGTCTCAACAACTATTAGTGATGATCAACTAATGGAAAAAAGAATATTGATTTTGTGGAGAATTAAGTTCCATTCGAATTAAAATATTGAATGACATTGCATGCAACTTGAATTGAATTCTACTTTAAAAAAATCAAAATCCTAAATTTCATTTAAAAATTCAAATTCAATTGGATTCATGATCCAAACTGAACAAGAATGACATGCAAATTGATGTAAAAAGTATTGACTTTTTTTGATTCTGTAGAGGCAAGAAGTCGTTCACCTTATTGAAAAGAAAAAAAAGTTGATATAATAATGTCATATTCAAATATGATCAACTTAATATTAACACTGCCACCACTATTGACCTTTGTGCTAATTTACTTTTTACATGACAACGGGAAAAAGATAATTGCAATTTGTTGCCAGAAAAATATTATTTGGCATGAAAAATGACTCAATTTTTTTAAACTTAAAGGGGTTGAAAGAATTTAGTTCTGAAAAAAAAAAATACAATTTAGTGAGTGGCAAACCAGAAAGAAATTAATTACAAGCATTATTGCATTAGAAACAAAGTGGATTTTGTTTGTAGTTATGAAAGAAATGCTATTATGTTTCATAAATGTTGATACATTATGATCTTCTTAAGGATTTGCAGAAATGAGCAAAGTTTCACATGATGGGTGTTTGATTTGTGTGCACTGGAGAGATTTGTGTCATACCATTTCTGTGTTCACCATCTATTCTTACAAAAAGGAGTAGCCAGTACCTCTTTTGTTGCAACATGAAGACAACCAAAAGCTGTAGAGACATTAGACGGCATTGAGAAAGGAAAATGACCAAGGTGTTAATGTTAGTGATCAAGATGATTTTCATGAAACAAAACTTGCTCAATGTTGAATGAAAATCGAATTATACTCATTTGTGCGGGATTGACAATTTGCAACATCTCAAGAATCTCTTCTTGCATTTAGTGCAATTGCCCAACTTTGAGATAAGCATCAGTACCTTTAGATCTGATGTTGTCCTCATCCCTTTTGTCATACTTCCAACACTGCAGCAAACTATGAAGGAAACTTGCCACAAGTGAAACAAGTCAAACTAAGCTTTGATCTACTACCTAGCTGCTCTCATTCATGCAGAGTTTCGATTATCAACTTGTCCTGACCAGTTTGAAGTTCAAGGAAATCTACCATTACTTATGAATGATGTCGGATTTCTGGTAGTCTCTACTCGAGCTACCCATGTTGTTCAGTACTTGGTTTTGCCCCACATGGTTCCCTTGACCTTGGACACAACATAAGAGAAATTTGCAGTAAATTCTGTTTAGTTGCATCCTAATATAACATCCACAATTTATTTACATTGCCTCCATAAATTCATTCTCTTCCTCTTAGTTGTTGTTTGGAGTCTGAGAATCTGTAGTGTGAAAGAATGTGTGGTATGTTCAATTCATCTGTGGAGTTCTTGTTACACTCTATTATGAAGTACACCTTCTTTACCTTTCTTCCTCTCAAATGTATGAACAGAAGTTGCAGCAGGATTGTAATTTTGAAAGATGAACAAGTTTAGAAATTCCTTCATCAGTTACTGACACTATCCAAGGAAGATTCAGGTTTGAGATCATCTCAACTCTGCTTTCTTTTCAATTATCTAACATGTGATGGTTTATTAGGTATAAAGGGAAACCCAATCCTCAATCAGTCATCCCTTCAATGCCTGGGTCCCCGCAGTACAACACAAAATTCCTTGAACCAAGTTACTCATGTGCACAACAGATTATGTTGAATTTTGAAATGCAGGTCTTTCAGAGCAGCAGTATCAGCAAAGCAGTCAAAATGAAAATCCATTGTGATAGGTGATATTGCCATTTGCTTTGAAGAAGTTGAGCACAATTTTACAATTTGCTGACCAAATGCTGGCAAAGAGCTGGAAGTTTAGTACCCCAACTTTGAATCTGGAACTTGATTGCAACCTTTTCCATATTGTTCTGGAATGCCAACATGTTGGTAGTGCCTCATAGAGCTGATTGCTGTCAATAAGAGGATCAGTGTTTGGGATTTAAACCAATCAAAGAATTTATGAGCACAATTGGAGGGTTTTGCAATGTCAACTTTCAACCACAACCTACAACTGGACTGAAAATTGGGTTGTGATCATGTGATATGTTCATGAGCGTGTGAGTTGTCTAATGGGTTCTGAAATTATTTTTTCAGGAACTGTGAAGCTGATTTTGCTGAAAGTTTATAAGATTCTTGTGATCAATGCCAACTTCAGATTTACCCATAAATGTTGCTAGCGAGCTTGTGACTTTGTGCCTTCCAAGGCCAACAACACAGATTTTCTTTATTATGGTTTCTCCATTTCTTCACTCCAGATGAGTTTTTCTTGTACCCAAAACCCGCATATAAAATAGGAATTGACCCCACATTTAGTTGTCATGATGCTTAAGAATGTGCCCAACGTGCCACTTTGGTCACAATGCAGGGAAAGATGTGCATTGCTTGCACTATGATACGAACCCCAGAAATGTTGTGCAAATCTGCTGCAATGGGTAACTAGCTCCTACCCTGAGCATTACAAGAAATTGTCAATCACCTTCTTGGTTTCATTACAAATGGCATTTGGTGTGGAGTAACATAATCTCATCAGTGTCATTTTCTGTACATGGTGTTTCTGTCATCTCTTTCACCTCTTTGAAATGTCATCTTTGAGCTTTGCTTGATTTTTCAGATTATTCTCAGACTTGTTTCTTTCTTTCGTTTTCTCACTCTTCTGTACAAATTCAGAAACAGAAGTGAGCAGTTAAATGGCAATCATGGACATTGTCTTAATTTGCACAAAGTGTACTGTAACTTGAGCTTCATTCTTTCTCTGGGGATATGATGAGCAGAATCTATTAAGTTCCTGTCAATATGTCCCTTTGTATATGATGCTAATGGGCTATCATCCAACTCATGTTGCAAGGTTCCAAGAAGATTCTACTTTTCTCTCTGACTTGTAACCAAATTTGGCAAAGTCCTACTGTGGATTGCAAATCCAACTACCTCACAAAATTGGAAAAAAAATCCCTTGCTTGGAATATCAAAATTGTATAAAGCACAACGCAAAAATAGGCCTTGACATTGCTTGAGTATTAAAATGCTCAAATGCCCTTTTTGTCACCAAACCAAAACTCATATTTTATTTGGTTATATCAAATGATGAACCTCATTCCAAACCCAATGTTTGCTAGAGGATAAAAAGATCAAACTCTAGATCACAAGACATACGTATGGAAACTATGATATTTGTTTGTATGAAATGTATTTGCCCTTCTTCCCCATAGAGATGATAATCTAGAAACAAAATCAAGACAAGTACAAGCAAGGTAACATCTGGTTGAGACATCATAAGTAGTGTCATGAAGGCTGGAACTGCTAGTTGAAATTGTGTATACATGTTCACTCCTAGGCAAAGGTAGATCAATGTGATGCAAAATGGGATGGTTGTGGATATGCTCTTATGATGAGGCCTCTCAAGCACATGATTACATGTATACATTATGAACAAATTTCCATTATGTAGCTAGGGTTCAAGGTATCTTCAAAAGAAACTAACACCTGATCAAGGTTGTTTGGTGTCATTACAAATATTTCTTCAATTGTGCACATCCTCTTAATAGACAAAATCACAAATAATTTACAAATACCAATAGGATGTGATCACTAGAATTTGAGCATGTTCATTATGCTTTCTTTCATGTAATGAAATCCTTGTGAAGCCAACATTGGAACAAACCAAAATTCCATGAATAGGGTTGGGATTACAAGGTTAGGATTACAGGCACTTGACCCATTGTCAATGTATGTTTCAAATTGAAGAACAACAAAACAAATGATTGTTTGCCAAGAGAGAAATTTCTTTTTACCTTGCAACATGTCACAACCAGAGTTCAATGTTGTCTCTTATTGATCTTTAAGAGAGCTTAGCATTCATCTTCTAAGGTCTTGTCAAGTATGTGTGCAGATTTGATGGTTTCATTAGTGTTGGGTGGTGATCTAGTAGTGTGGATGACACTTGACACCATTTGTAGCATTGAGTCCAAGTAAGATTCATATATCATCAAGATAAGATCAATTGGTTGGGCATCTTGAAATCCTTTTCTTACCTAGAACACACGACAAATTTGTCGCTGATTCCCATCACTGAGATGGGAAGTTCATCTCTTCTCCAGAGATGCATCCAATATTGTTTATTTACTAATGGGCAGGAGCCTGAACAATTGATATTCATAAAAGTTTTTAAGGCAGATTTCATAACTGCAACCATCAAATCATATGGTACCAAAGTTTGGTAGCTCAGTGGAAGCTTTTGCCAGAATTTGATGCACCGCATGTTGTGAATGAATTCAGCTGCACTGTAGAAGTGGAGATGGGCCTTGTCGAATATAGTTAGCTGCACTTGCTTGCATCTGAGAACAGGATAAGTACAGGAAATTCCTACTGGTTTTCAGTGTCCCTTCCAAGTCTTGCAAATTCAAAAGACATGAAAGTCTGCAATGCACAACACTTTATTTACCCTAAGTACCAACCGGTTGGATAACCACTTACAACTTTCCATTACAATATATATATACTAAAGAGTGTGCGAAATTACAGATTGTGTTGACCCCTGTGCACTTTACAAGAGCATTGAACACCTGAAATATGCAAAAAGGCATACAAAACACAAAAAAAGGACACAGTTTTGTCTCCATTGCATTATGCCTGAAGTGATTTGATGTGATGCTCAATGTGGTCATCCACAAAGGTGGCAATAAAAAAGTATGAATGGTCATAGCCAGGTTGCAGGCGAAAATTCACTGGCACACCAACACTCTTGCTCGCTTCAACAAAATTCTCTGGAAGCAATTCCTTTTCATGATAAAATTCATCCTCATCACCCTGGAACACAAATTTCCCTTCTATGGTATCAGAAAACCTTATCCCATCTTCAGAAATGTGACCAGCAGGTTGTCTTACCATCTTTGAGACAAGCATGTGTTTACAAAACTACTTCCAAATGCACCCAGCATTCAGGACTGATTGGTAACAGCAATATGGAGCACTATGTGTAAATGATGAGATCTCTGGTATGGTTACAGTTTGTTGAAGGAGAAAAGTTGAGGTCATTATCTGTGTATTACAACAACATGACAAGGTCTTTGACCTTCGTTCACAAAACTCACCTGGTCAATGAGAATGGTGGTCTTGGGCCCCTTGTATTTTTTCACCAGTGCAGTAGCATCATACTCCTGCAAAGCACAAATCACGTAGACATTTCTTGCACTCATGATTTTTATGTTCATGAAATTGTAGGGAAAACTCCCCAATAACACTTCGAAGGTAACCATTATGTTAGTTCTAGCAAAATCAAAACTCACATGGACAAGTATGAATACAGTGATAACCTTACAAGTATCACTACCGAAAGTATCAGACCATTGCCTTCATCAAGAACAGCAGTGACTGGCTGCCACAACTTCCCCCTGACCTGATCATCTCCTTATTGTGGGTGCAGATAGGTGGACATAATTTACTTCAAAAGGGCATCAACACTCACCTCCCACAGGGACCTGTCCTCGCCCAAGTAGCCCTTGAATGCCTTCTGACCAATTTTAGATTCAGATGGATTGGCAATTGGTGCAAAAGCTGATACAGACTGCAACATCCAGGTTCAGGGTGGAAGATATTAGGTGGACAAATGCTTCAATAAAAGCTCTTGAAAATTAGATAACAACCCAATTATATGCTGCTAAATGGGTCTGTGAAATGCTGCAAAGGAGTTGCAATACAACAACAGATGAAATTTACTTACTTTATACTTGCCCGGGTTTTTTAAGAAGACCACAAGCGCACCATGGCCACCCATGGAGTGCCCAAATACTGAGGCTCTCGAAGTGTCCAACTGCTTGAAGTGGGAGTCCAGCAAACTTGGCAGCTCTTTTGTAACATAATCATACATACGCCAGTTCTTCCATTTCTCTTGGGTTGCATTTAAGTAGAAACCAGCACCTGTTTTTATATATTATTGCCACCCACAACACCACCATAATAAGCACACAGCTTGGTCCAGAAGGTTTGCAAGCCCTGTATTATCATCTGTAGAAGCTCCTCACTAGAATTGCAATCTCCAACAGGCTTGTAAGCTTTGGTCAATCTGAGATTTCAGTCTCTTTACCTTCACCAAAATCCCAACTTTCGGTTGCACCCTCCACATTCAAACCTCCTGAAAAAAATTGGACAGATGAGAAAGGGGTCAGCCCTCAGCACATCTATCATATAACACCCCAGTTACGAAGTAGAGGGTTTGAAGGTAATAATTATAATGGGGTCAGATTCATAAAGGGTCGAGTGGGTGCAGGGGCGTGAAGATGGGTTGGGTCTGTTTGGGATCCAAATGGTGAAAATACCCAAAGCTCAGTGGAAGGAGACTTCAAATAGTAGGAATAGGATAACTTACGAGGTGAGGTGTCCGGGACAACCAATGCAACTCCATGTGCAGATGCTGCTCGCTGTGCACCTGACTTTTGAATGAAATTCTCATCTGTGCACGTGAGTCCTGATAACCAGTACAGAATCTGGAGCTTCCAAGAGATGAGATGTCAAATAAAAGAGACATGATCCAAGCCATCTGACACTACTCAATGCTCATGGATTTCTCTTTTAGGTAGTGTCCAAAAACAAACTGATTTAACCCATGATTCAATACTACAGGAATCAACATGTTGCAAAGGCAAAAAGTATGTATACATTGATATTGCTTCCTTCCTCTCTATGGAAACATGGGAAGCTGGTAAATGCAAATGAGATTCTTTCTCCTCACCGGCACTTTCTTAGACTCTGCAGCTGGTGGGAAGTATACGGTAAAAGTCATAGGACATCCACAGGAGCTACTCTCATGCCTGTAGCGCCGGTTGAAGCCACCAAACATCTTGTTCTTCTTGATTTCTTGTGGAGGAGCTGCCATCTTGTCGTCTGTTGTGTCCTTGTGATATTCTCTCACTGATAGTGCAAAACTCCGAATACTGGATAACTGACCAGCCAGACAATGTTTGGTATACAGCAGTGTAGTACGCGATCTGCTACCTAAAAGAGCCACAAGAGCTCCTGACATTCACAAGACTTGAAACCAAAACCCAAAACCCAAACCAAAACCCAAAACCCAAAACAAAACCAAAAAAAAACTGCTCTGTTTCAGAGACAACAACAACTGTTCATTGGATTAGTCCTTATTCGAGATCCGCGGCTTGCAACACATACAATGCCACACAAAAACAAGCAGCAAGCATGTTACTGCATGTAGTAACAATCGCCCCACACACGACACGTGTGTGGAGACAAGCACAAAAACACCCACTCCCGCCAAACCCTAACCCTAACCATGCATACCTCCACATGTCATAACTTTAGACATACATACATACATACATACATATACAGATATAGAGAATTTTTTATTTTATTTTAGTAATCCATGTAAATGTAGAGAAAATAAAAAAATTATTATTTTGTTTATAAAAACCAAAGAAATATTTTAAAAGAAAAAGAAAGATATTCCCTTATCTTTTTTTATATTGTCCATTATTATTTTTTTAGTAAATGCAATAATATTTTGTCTCATCCATTTTCCCTCCCTTGAATAGCTTTCTATAATCTTCTATGTCAAGCTTTGTATTCATTCTCAATTTGTATTTGCATCATACATTTTTTTAATGTTAACAATCCAAGCAAGAATGAAAAGATTTAAAAAAAATAAAAATAAAAATAAAAATGAAGGTTTTACAAACACTAGTTGCCCTGATAGATTATAATTATAATTATCACATTTGAGTTTTAAATTATTAATGTTAGTTTACCATTATTATAAAATCAATATGCCTTACCATAATAATTTTACACATGCACACACCACCCACATTGTTATTTTAGATGATGAATGCAAGTGGTGCATTACTACCTACTACAATGCTTCAATTTTGCCCTCGGAATGTTAACTATGACTTTGTTCCACAATTTGGTTTGTTAAGGCTCATACTATAAGATAGTTTTTTTTAAAATGCCTTTTTCTTTTCTTAATGTAGTTAATAGAGCTTTGTTGTCGATTTTTGAATGTTACACATTATTAGGTTTGCAACCATGGAATGTGGACATTGAGGAATGACATTATTATTAGGGAAGCATTGTTGAGGTGGAGAAACATGAAATAATTTCATGATAGGAGAAACACTCAACTAAAACTATCACCATCGTATTATGGCCAAAAAAAACTTATAACCGTGTGTGCAATGTAATTTCCATATGGTAACTTTGCCACTTCAATCCACCTAGCTTAGAAAATAAAGGCCAATTTTACACAAGATTGAACCTGAAAAAAAACATTGGTCTACATGGTTTATAATAAATAAATATACAAAATTCTAGGAAGGAAAACACATTTGAATTTCATTGCTTAATAACAATTCACAAAATATTTTTTCACAACTTGCAAAAGCTTTGTCTATGCAAAATAATTTATGGCTAAAATAAATAAGTAAAATGTACAACTCTATGAAAAAATTGAGAGTTGTAAGAGCAACCCAGGTACTTCTTGCATGAAGATTTGCAGAAAAAAACAGGGTGAAACTGCTTTGAGGCCTGGAAAAGTGCACATTGTTATCAGGGCCTTCCCAGAGCCAAAGTAGCAGGAAATGACTCTTTCCGAGCACTAAATGATTGTTTCTCATTGGCCAACTACAAGGATTGGCCCAGGTGATGAGTGAGACTCAAACAGTCTCTTTCTTTCTTTGTACAATCCATCTTTTCAGGTTCATGGGTGGGGATGGGGGCAAGAAACTAAACAGTGCACATTGGATGTGTTAGATCGGGGAAGAAACTAAACAGTGCACACTGGATGTGTTAGATACTGGTAGAGAGGGTTATCGTTGTTGGGTATTGTCTAAGACTAGGTCCACGCCCGAGTGCCAAAGAGAACAAACTTTGTACTCAACCGAGGTGCCAAAAGAAAAGAGTGACACTTAGTGCTAAAGGTGAGTGACGACAAATACGATGCTTGACGCTTTCCAACAGAGAAAGTGCGAAAGAATTGCTGAAAGTGTAAAAGAACAGGAAAAGAAATGCACAAGTGTAAAAGAGAAGAAAAAAAGAATTGCACATGTGTAAAAGAATTGTAATAGTGTAAAAGAGTCGTAAACAAATTTGCAAAAAAGAAATTTCGGATGTATCTATCGGCATCCACTTTAGTACACGGCGGTAAAGAAATTTTGTACTGAATGAGAGGAAACCCCACTCCACGAAAAGAGACTAATAGGCTACGTAGACAGATAAAAGAAGAAGTGTTGTCAAACAGTTAAAGAGGCTCAAGATATGGGAAAGAAATCGCAGATTTTTATTATTTAGTTCCACCTAAGACGTAGAAGGAAAAGAAAAGAAAGTATTGTGAAACGGTTAAAGATGGTTGAAAGAGGCTCAAGATGTGAGAAAGAAATCGCAGATTTCATTTAGTTCCACTTTAAAGAACTAGACTGGAAAAAGAAGAAAAAGTTGTCAAACGGTTAAAGATAACTAAAAGAGCCTCAAGATGTGGGAAAGAAATCTCAGATTTGTTTTCTTTTAGTCCCACTTCGGAAGTACCTAGACGGAAAGAAAAGAGAAGAAGTGTTTGCTAAACTTGGGTTAAAAGATAGTTAAAGAGAGGTCTCAAAGATATGGGAAAGAAATGCAAGAAATGCGATTTCTTTTAGCTCCAGTCAAGGAAACGAGAAAGATGGCGAAACTTTAGGGATAAAGAAGAGGCACCGTCTCTTTTTCCCCTTTGCCTTCTCTTCCCTCCTGCTCTTTGCTGCTGGTGGCGAAGAGGAAAGTAAGCAAAGAGGGAGTTTTGCAAAGCGCGATTCCCCTCGCCATCTCCATTTTTTTTTTCTGCTGCTTCTAGATCACGGCTTGCAAGCATGTGGGCGTATTTTGAATGATTCTATTCTCAGGTTTTTTTGGGGAATTTTTTTGGAATTTTTTTTGGGGGTGGGTGCGGGGGAAGTCTTGAAGGAAGGTCTGGTAGTTGGGGTTTGAGGAAGCTTAGTGAAAATGGTGGGGGCGCATGGAGTGGAGATGGTGGTGGCCGTAGGAGAGATGGCGGAAGCTGCTGTGGGAGCGTTAGAGTGGAACCACCAGCGGATGGTGGCCAAAACCGTGGCCAAGGAATGGGAGTGGGCGGAGGTTGAAGGAGAACTTGATTCGGAGAGGAAGGAGAACGCGCGACTGCGTGCCACTATCGCCATGTATGAGCAGGCTTTCAGTCATCTACATGAGCAGAAAATGGAGAATGGAGGCGTGTCCGTGGAACGCTCTGTCGAAGTGAGGCTTCTGCCTGTTCTCTCTGCATCTCTTTTTTCCTAGGGTTTCGTTTCTAGGTTATCTATTTCCTAGGGTTTCGTTTTCTATGTGATCTCTTTCCTAGGGTTTCCTTTTTTTTGGGTGGCAATTCCCTGGCCAATTAATTCTGAGCTGCTGGGGTTTTAAACTCTCTTGCAAAAGCTTTTTTATTTTGGTGGCCAAATCTCTTGAACTGAAGTTTGTGTCTTGAGTATATCATAGGTAATTGCATGTTTTTTAGGATAAGAATTTCATTCAAGGAAAGAGAATTTGGCTTTGCATGAAAGAGAATTTTGGCTTGGACATCCGTTCATGCCTCTCAGTTCATCATGATCATGTTGTTACATTTTCTGAATTTGCACTTAATTCTTTCCTCTGGTCTTCTCCTGATCAACAAATGGACCATTTGCAAGAATTTTTTCAGCAAGAGTTTTAAGAAGATCAAGGGTCTTATGTCAGCAGTGGACCTGCAACCTTTTAGCAATACTAAAATGCTTTTTCTTTCTGGAATCCTTTTGTTGGGGGGGTTTGTGACATCAGTTGTATGAGAAACTGAAGATGAATGTAGCATCTGCTGCATTTTTGGAGAAGCTAAAGTCATTTTCACTGAATGGTGACGGGATGACATCTTCAGATTCCATCCTAGTGAAGACAGAAGGTGAAAAGTTTCTTCCTGACTCTTTTCTCAATTGATTGCAAATCACATATGAGTGAAAGACTTCTAGGGTTATGAAGATTGGTTCTGGACTCTTTTCTCAAGTGATTGCAAATTCTGTAGTATTGAAGACTCCTCTAGGGTATGTGAATTTTTTTTTCTGAACTCTTTTTCAAGTGATTGCAAATTCCATACTAAGTGAAGACCTCTCAAGTGAAAATTTCCGAACTCTTTCTCATGTGATTTGCATATCCTTAGAAGACTGTGAAAATGATTACTGCTTTGTTTTGGGTATGTGTTGAAATCCTGCCAATGGAATTCACCCTACCTCTAGAGTTACATGTCAGTTATGCCTGCAGGTAGTTCTTGGATCTGAACCACTAGTAAGACTTAATTAAGCCATGGCCCTTCCAAGAGATGGAAACCTTGAAGGTCAGGGGGCCTTAAGTTAGAGTTCTGTAATTTTAGGGATTCCATTTAGGTTTTTCTTGGTAATCTTGGGGTTGTTAATATTTTGACAAGCTGAGGATTGTTACATTTTTATGAGGTGTGGATTTTCTTTTCCTCTTCCTGCTTGGACTGACAGTGAATGTTGGATCCAGATGGCATGTTTGTAAAGGCAGATGTGGATGATCCAAATGGGTGGCTATGGCTCTCTGAAACTGACTTGGCCCATGGGGATCCCAAGGAGGTGAAAGATTGTTTGGGAGCTGATGGTTATGTTATGATCAATCAGGATGACATTGTTGATAGCATTGCAAGCTTTATGGCCCGTTACATCTTGTCCATCCCTCAAGCAAAGGTATCTTTCACCATTCTAGCAGCTAACTCTTCCTAAAACGATGGACCCTAAAACATCCATTAGCCTGAGAGGAGGGTGAGAGGAGGGTGATTGATTTAACACCTTGTTCCAATCAAGCTGAAATCTTAGCAGAGTTAACGTCTGTTTACCTTCTTGTATTAGTTGTGGCCCACAAGGAATCTTTTTCCTCCCAAGGAAGAGGCCGAGGGTGTCCTCTAAGCACCAACCTGACCTACCATATGGGCTGCTACAATGCGCTGTGGACATTTTTATGGTTTGTTTGGGTGGATATTCATTATGTAAGTTGTGGTTCTAACACACTTGTATGTTGTCCTTGTGTGTGTCGGGCTGCAGAATCTGTCCGCAAAGGAACTGCAAGATGGTAAAGTTGACTTCCCTTGTGTAGGTTGGATAGTCATCTGTTTTAGTTGTCAGTAATGCCCGATTGATTTTATCCCCTTATGGTCTTTATGTTTGCCATCAATGTGCCTCAAACAAGACCTTTTGCATCTGGCTCACACTTTTTAGATCAGGCTTTTGACAAGTTATTTGTTCCAACAAAATGAATTTGTTGTTTGTGTGTGAACAGCAATAGCGCAAGCATTCAAGAAGGTCGAGAAGAAGGGGAAAATTCGCCAACTTTGGGAAACTGGCAAATTCCTCTACACTGCTGGGTCTTGGGGTGCTACAGCTCTTTCGTAAGTTCCATAACCTGTGAAGAGTGTTCTGCTATGAAGTATTTTCAACTTTACTCATGTGATGCAGTGGACAGATATGGTACTTGCAGCTTATGTTTCCTTTGGACCAACTTGTTTGGGAGAGATTTTGCACTATAGCATGGAAATACTGATGTGGAATTCTGTGGGATTTTGAACAGGATTTACAGGCACCCTATTATCATCCGGGCTGCATCCATGGCTGTGTGGACATCATGCTGCCTCATCCTCAAAGTTCTAAGATGAGACACTGTCACAACACTCAGCTTTAAGTTCACAAACTTGCGCTGCTTCATCGCTATTCCATAATTGTACAGAAATTGGTGTCCATTGTACATATAGCCGTAGGCAACATATTTCTTGTGCTAGTTTTGGAAAAAGAAATTCTTGCACTTTCCATCATAGTTTGTAATTTTAGTAGTGTTGTTCACAGCCCCATCTATTATTTCTTAAGCTGTGTATCTGTTGGATCATAAGAGAGCTTCATGAAAAATGTTTGTTTTGGAAACTCTCATGTCTCTTCCCTTCATTACTTTAGGGGTGCTTAATTGCATCAGGGATGAAGATGGTTCAGCTTTCACAAAGCTGAAAAATATGTTCAGTCCAACTTGGCTTGTTATATGACAATACAGTCTGGGATTCTGTTTCATTTGATTCAGACAGTGGCCAGTGACACACATTTGTAGGATTTCCCCATTTCTCTGTAACATATGTTTTTGCTTCATCTATGTATGATCTATGTGTGGACTCACCATGGCTACTGAGTTCTGAGGTCAGTATTTTGTTACTCTGTTTTCCTGTGTACGGACCTCTTGATAATTTGTTTGTGCCACTGGTTGAATGGAATGCTTTTCTTCCTTACTACTACTGTTCTGTATATTGCCTGTGTTGTCGATGTTCACATATCCAATCTCTATTTTTCTCTTTTGCTCATGTTCCACCCTTGGTGTTATTGCTCCTAGTGATTGTTGCTTCTTCTGTGGTAAGAAGCTTCTTGCAATGGAGACTACTAGTAATCTTGTGTTCCACCATTGTGTTGTTGCTCCTTCCTTCTGTGGGAAGAAAAGCTTCCTGCAATGAAGAGTAGTACATGGTCTCGTGTTCCACCATTGTGTTGTTGCTTCTTGTTCTGTGAGAAAGAAGCTTCTTACAATGGAGATTACATTAGTAGTAATCTTGCAGCTTTGATGATGATCCCTTCTTTGCTCCAACACAAAGTGCCTGCAGCAAGCAAAACATGCAATTCAAAGACTGCATCCAAGCTCACTCTCAAATCCAGGAGTTTCCCATTGCTTTGTGTACATGCCTCTCTCCCTGTCTCTCTGTCACAACTTCTGAGCACATGATCCTCTGTATACAAGATGCGATGCACATTCCAAGCACTCCTCTGTCTCTATTGCATTTAGATCCTACTGCTGCTGCTGAGGCTGCCCAACAGTCTGCTACCTTAGATTGGTTGCAACAGATTCTCAGTATCAAGGAAGAAAGAAGAAGCATATCCAAATCCTGTAGATACCCAATGCCACTTTCCATCGATACTTTTCTCTAAAAGTCTGCTCATCACAATCTGTACTCATTGGGTCGAAAGAAGCTGGCTCTATGATTGGACCCAGAAGAAGACAAGACAGTAAGGTGATCTACAATCTACAACAAAGGGGGAGCAGCAACTGGTTTTTTGGATTTCTCAGTGAAGAAAAGGGAAGAAGGTGGCGAAGAAGGATTTGTAGTAAGAAGAAAAGAAGGGGAGAGAAGGAGCGGCCGGTCAGTAAGTCATGGCCAAGTTTTTGGTATCACCTTCTTCTGCTCAGGGTTTGCTGTGTGCATCAGCATCGTCTCCTTGGTTCTCCAATGATCTCACTGCTTCTTCTCAACAACAACAGCCGCCACCCACAAATTGTACTCTCTCATGGAAGCACTGCTGCTCATCTATAGACGATGATTCTTCTTCTTCTGCAGTTTGGTTGTCTCAGAGGATTGTGGGTGGAGTCAGCACCGGCAGCAGAAGAAGAAGAGCAGCTCCTCTGTCCTTGAATCTGGTGCTTCCTCAAGCTTCTTCTCAGGCTGTTGGGTAAGTTCCACTGTTTGCGTTCTTGAAGAACCTGTTGTTCCTCCGTGTGTTTTTTCTCTCAATCTGTTTGTTTTCAGAATTGGGTTTCTGAGCTAAATCTATTCCACATTTGTTTGACTCATGAGACCACAAGTTCTTGTTGGGTCGTGGATTGGAAAAACAACTCAAATGGTATCTCGTTGGTCTTCTTCTTCTTCCCTCAGATTATATGGTTGGTTTTTATATTGCTATATCTTTGTTTAGCTTTCCAAAAACATTCAGTTTCTGCATGAGAAGAAAGCCCTAAAGTTCATCATCACCTTACAAAATGTGGGGCTGACAACAAACAAACATTCACCTGCTGCTTTACCAAGTTTTACCACTAGAGACACACACAAAATCTCATCAATGGTGTGTGGAGAAATCAGCAGACTTACAGCTGAAGCTGAGAGCTTGAATGACAAGTTTGGGAAGGAGGGGGTGAAAGTGGAAAGTGGAGAAGGCGGGCTACCCAAAGTCTCACTTTCCTCACCGAATGGCAGGTATCTCTCTATTTTGTCACTGCCCTCCATCCACCTTGCCTTTCTCTCCTGGTTTTAGCTTCCCACATAATATCTCGTTGGTTTGGTGGAAAATTTGATTTGATTCAAGCAAAGGTGTTTTTCTAGCCATACTCAATAATTTTTTTTGTGAAGCTTCTTTTTGTTCATGGAGCCCCTTGAATCTCTGTTTTACTAAACAAATGTGAATGCTCATGATTTTGGTTGAGGAGCAGTGTGGCAGAGGTATACTTGTATGGGGCTTGCACTACATCTTGGAAGACAGCAGAAGGCAAAGATTTGCTGTTTGTGAGACCTGATGCGGTCTTCACAGGCCAGAAGCCAATTAGGTCATTTTCCTTCATGAACTCTTTTGGTCTGTTTTGCTTGTCTGTTCGTTGGGTGATGGCAGAAGCATCAAAAACCCATGCTTTAACAGATAACTCTTGCCCTTTTTGTCCTCTTGTTTCTTTCCAAGTTCCTAGTTTGTGAGGTGATTGTGTAGATAGCATGCTCTATTACTGTGTACTAAGTAGTTGCTTTCACTGTTGTTCTACATTTGTGTTCCAACTCCCATAGTATTTGCTTCTGAGCCTTTGGCATTTGTTATGTGTGTGCAGTGGAGGCATTCCTCATTGTTTTCCTCAATTTGGTCCAGGAAGCATTCAGCAGGCAACCTCTCCTCTCTTCCCCCTTGAGGGTTTTAGGCATAAGGATTTCGGGTTCTGGCCTTTGGGAGTTTTTTTAACATAGGGTTTCTAGAATTGTCGTTCTTTAGGCATGTGTTCTTCTGGGTTCATTTGATTTCTAGTATGAATTTCAGGTGGTTTGATGTTTATGGGTTTCTAACTACAGGGTTCATATCTGTCTAATTCTCTGTTTTGTACTTTGCTAATTTTTGATGTTTCGGTGTCTCTCAATGAGCGCCTGCAATTTTGATGGGCTAATTTACGCTTTATGATATCTAAAAGCACAATGAATTCATGGTGCTTTCTTCATATATTTGAGATTGGATTGGCTTTGAAACTGAAGGTTAAAGTGGTTCAGGGAATTGGACATGGATTGTAACAATCAGTGGTTGGCATGAGCAGCATGGATTTGCCCGTAATGTCTCATGGGACATTTCAAGCACAGAGAGTGATGCAGACAGCACCACTGTTGTTTTGGAGCTCAAGCCAAGCACTTATAGTCGCAATATTTGGGACTATGAATTTGTTGTAAACTTCAAGGTCAGCTTTTACACCGTTCAGTACACTGTAGATTTGGTGTCTCTGGAATAATCCATGAGATTTTGTTGTCCCAGGTTTAGGGTTTAGGGTTTTAGGACAAGTTTTACAACCTCCGTTCAATGTGTGAGTCTCAGATCTTTTCCCTCATATTTGTGATTCTAATTACAGAAAAGAGAATGAATCAAGTTTCTCTGCAGAAGCTTAACAGTCCTGCTTGTAAGAAGGTATGACTTTGTTGTGGGTTTCTGGAAACATAGCACAGATTGTCCCTTATTTCATCTTGGGTTGTTGTTGGGAAAATGATTCCTGCATATATGGGTTGCAGATTGTGTTGGGCAATGACAAGCTGAGCACAGAGATTACAGTCCAAAATACTGACCAGAAACCATTTTCGTTCACAACGGCACTACATACATATTTCCGGGTAATGTGTGCCTCACATTTCCCAACCCATTTTTCCACGCAGTATCATATGTACTTGAAGTGTTATATTTTAAATCCTAAACCCTAAATCATTGACGTTGATATATATTTATATATTTTGCATATTTGCAGGCAGCTATTGCCAATGTATCAGTCAAGGGACTAAAGGGTTGTGAAACATTCAATAAACCATATGAGGATCCAAAGAACCCTGTAAAGGGCACAGAAGACAGGTCTGTCTTTTTGACATCTCCCAATCTTGTGCACCATGTTTTTAGCATTTTTCTTTTCTTTGTCATGGGGTTTTATAGTTTTAGAGGTTGGCATGTTTGAAAATGTTACTGCTTGGAAAAACTTATGGATCTGACCATTATGGTACCACAGAGCGACAATCACATTCCCGGGGTTTGTGGACTGTATGTATCGTAACACACCAAATGAAGTCGTACTAGAAAATGGCCTTGGCACCACTTTGTCCATAAAGAATTCTGGGTAAGCTTTTTTTGTCATTCTAGGTCAAAAGATTCATCCATCAGTGTGATCCTCATTAATATTACGTGCTGAATTTTCCTGACCTTCTAGTTGAAAGATACCAGAATATCAGGATTGGGTTGTTGTTAGTTGTGATTCTGTTTCATCCCAACAAGACTTTTTGACCTCAGACTTAAATATTGCATATTGTTGTGAAGGCATTTGCATCTGATATTCATTCTCTACCTCCACATTTAGTTATAGATGGACTTAATGGTTTGTGTTTTTCTTGCAGATGGTCAGATATAGTCCTCTGGAACCCATATTTGACAATGGAAGCATCTTACAAAGATTTTGTCTGCGTTGAAAATGCACAGGTATGAGAGGTGTACAGAACCAAGATATTATGTCACCATCTAGTCCATGTTCTAATGTTGATTGCAAATGTCTCATCTGGTTATGGGTATTTTGTTACCTCAAATGTTGTATTGCAAGATTTGGGGTTCTGTTTTTCAAAGTTAGACCCCTAAACCCAAAACCCTAAACTATCAGAAAAAAAATTCCTTGAGGAGAGTGGTGTAACACTGAACTCTGGAATCTGTTTTTTGGGTGGAGTCTACAGCTAGAGCCAGTGCAGTTACAGCCAGGGGATTCGTGGACAGCTCAGCAATCTCTTGTCCCCATCTAAATTTGTATGTGAAAAAATCACTTGCCTCTAGTGAGTGGATAATTTAGAGGCACCGAGTTTGAGATTCTATGTTTCTAGAGTAACCTGAACACTCCTATGAAAAAGCAGATTAAAACCTTCCCAGCCAATAACTACTTAAAAAATAACAGTCTGAAGGAGCATACGCAATTCTGGAAGATATGATGAGCAGTCTATTATGCAGTCTGAACCAGTCATGTGGTGCAGCAGATAGAATATGAGGGTTTAAGATTGAACCATCTGAACAAAAGATGTTCTCCTTGAGATAAATTGCACTTTTGTATAACCAAAAAGACTTTCTTGGGATTGGAGAGATTCCAGTTGGGGAAGTATCCACATCGCTCATCTAGAGGGTAATGGGTGTAGAGGATAATGGCTCTTTTGCCTTCCTAACTAAGTTTACATATTAGGCACTAGTCCCCAAACCCCAGAGTGAATTTGATTGTTTTCACCTCAAACAATTGTCTCATTTGTTGATCTGGCTCTTGTTATATAGTTTGCTATGCCCTCTTGCATAGAGTATTGTTTTCTAGGCCATAAATCATGATATGTAATTTTCTGAAATCAACACTTAACACAGTTTAATTTTTTCAGTTCTTTGTTCATCACCAGAAGCAAAACTATCTTCTGACACCAAGTTCCCTATTGCTTCTTATGCTTAAGATTATATTGCATTTTGCACATTCAATATTGAAACATGTCTGCTGGAAAGATGTAGTATCTATAGTATGTTGTTCAGCATAATTTAGACAAGACTTCAAGGTTGGTGAAAGGTTTTAGTGGGGTGTTATGAATTTAGGCACATCTCGCTCTTCTTCTTTTTCCAATATGTTTAAATTTACAAGTTATATTGTACATGCCATTTTACTGCTGTGGGTGGAGATGCTCTTGCAGTCCGATTCCTTGATGTGAAGAGGCAAGAGTGAGATAGAGTGAGTTCACCCTATGAGTACACATTGTATGAATCATAAGATGAAACTGAGTGTCGTGTTTCAGTGTAAATCTAATTAATTAGTTTTGTGGACTTCAGACCCTTGTGATGTTTTTGTGACAAATTTGGAGATACAAAAATCTTGACATTCTGTGGATGTCATAATCATCCTATTTGAATCCTTAATGATTCAATCATGAGATCAAAAAATATTTTGCATAATCCAAGCAATTTTCAGAGTTTAAAATGTTGCACAATTTCTTTAGCTTGTGCTCCACCTCAAAAGAGGTTAGAGAATGAAAAATGAGAAGAAGCTTGACATGAGAGCGCTTGCATCCTTTGCAGTTCAAACCAAAATGGAAACTGCTAACTTGGCCAAGAATAAAATCACCATTTCTTCTTCTTCTTCTTCTTCAGTCAACAAGAATAAGGATTTAGTGCTGGATATGAGTGTGGCAGATCTGGACTGGAGTACAGATGAAAATAGGGAGCCATTTCAGCTGAACCGCAACTTGTGGTTGAAGATATGGGAAATGGAGTTTGATCCATTGAGATCATTACTTGAAGCCCCATGGCAGAAGGATTATGGGTTTTGGTGCTTGTTGGTCTTAATTCTAATTAAGTCAGCACACTTGCAATCACAAACATACATATGTATGATTTGATGTTGATTGGGTCAAATTGGAAACCTGCTAGTTTGTAAGGAGCTCAGAAGCAAGATGCAGGCTTCTTCTCTTCTTGTAGTCCAACAACACCATCCTTCTTCACAAGGCAATTTTGGCTTTCCCTTTTCAGTTGCAATTTGGAGGGGGGAGCCTCATGACCACACACCTCCTTGTCTTCAAGAAGAGCATGAAATGGAATCCTAAACCTTTCATATGAGTGGAATTAATTACAATAGTGAGTGGAGGAGAAGACTGAAAAATTGAAACATGATATGTACATTAGTCCTAGTAACCTCTAGTATGATTGGGAGTCTAACTCTCCACTAAATCAAATTTGAACAACGTAGCTTGATGAAGTCTTTGATATCATTAATGTTTTGCAAGGATGCCCATCCCAAGACCAATTTCAGCCTAATGCATTTCACTTTGGAGTTTAATGTGAAGTTACTATCAAGTAGTTACATATCCAAGAATCAGTTTTTAGTCAAGAAAGACACTTCGTAACAAATTAGGTATCCACCAAATTAGGTGACAATTGATCAATATAGCACCTCAATATATGTGATAGATGATTATTGAGTGTGCAAAAATAGTTTTAGATTATGAGTATGCCAGAACTAGTAAGGAAAGGGTGGACCATAATGAGATCATAAAGTTTGTGGCAACTTGTGTGATCCAACCATACATACTCTTGGGTGAAGAGCTCCCAAGCAACCCTTGAATTCTTAGCTTTTCACTTAAGATTTTGCATCAATTTCCAGAAGGAATTCTACATTGGTCTGGATTGTGTGTGCTTTTTTTTTGTACAGTATTGAAAAGTTGAGACCAGATCATAATCCAGATGTACCTATTTGAGGCACTTTTGGCTGCCTTTTGTATCTCTCCATCTCCCTCTATCTCCCCACTTCAATATGACATCCCTTCTCTCCCCCTTGCCACACATTATTTTGTATTTCACCTCCACCATGCACCACCCTTTCAGGTCCTGCATTTTGCACCAAATTGTTTCATTGAGTTCACAATACCCCGAATTGGAAATGTGTCCTGGGACAAATCGAGAATTTGTAACTTTGATATAAACTCCATGGGCCCAACAATTAATGTTTAGATCACATTCATTTCTTTTTTTTTTGCTTCTTCCAATTCAGCTTCCAACTTGTATACTATTCTTTCCTTTTCATGCGTTTTTCTTCTACTATTCTCCAAATTCATCTCCCTTTTAATCTACCTCCCACCCACACCCCCAACTCCAAACCTAAAAGATGTGCATTGCATTTGAGGCACTTTTGTTATACGGAGTTCATATAACATGATCCCAATTGGAATGATAGCTGGTAGGTGCTTGTTTTCTTTCTTTGGGTTTTCCTGAAAAAGACAAAAAACCCATGATTCTTTGTAAGTCTTTTCATGTCAAGCATATAGGTCTTTCTTCTTGTTTTTGTAATCTGGAAAATAATCACTTTGCCTTACTAAAAATTGATGTACTTGTGGAAAATTGCATTTGGAAATAGTAAGTCCTTTGTGTCTTTGCCCAATGAGCATAGATTCAAAGTTGCAATTTTGGGTCCTTTGTTATATACCACCATTTGGAGCATATACATTATAGAGAGTCGCAATGTAGCCCATGCACAAACATACTTGAGGAACAACAAGATGCAGTTGAATACTGGAGCAAAGACATGAGAAAGAAACTAAGACTCACTTGCTCTAGGAGAAGACATGCTACAAGACGTATCATATGATCCCCTATCCATGAGAACCCGAAACCTGACTCTCAAATTGATTGGCTCTTCATCTCTCAATAAGAAATAAGCTCATTCAGGCATTGGTACTGTAAATCATATTTTGTTGTGGGAGGAGGTGAATGGAGAATTCAGAATGCCCAAACTGGATGACAGATGCGGTCACTCGTTTTCTGCATAGCCCTCTTTACTCGGGTCCTTTGCTGAATTTCATAGATACAAATTGTCTCACTTTTGAGAATGGTGAACAGAATAAGCTTGCATACACCACTGTATGTTTTGTCCCTTCCTTCCTTCCCCCAAAGAATTTCCCTTCTTAAGTTCTTGCTTGTCATCAGGTGAGGCTGGCCAGTATGTTGTTGTACAGTTGTTGCATAGAGAGCTTGGATTTTTCAGGAAAAAAGATGTCCACAAGAACAAAGTTGATGTTTGGGTTCTCTTAAAATTCTCATCAATCTTGTTGGATACCAATTTTATTCTGACTATATTCAGACTCGGGAAACACAATTTGCCCAACTTCACAATTTCTGTCCCAACATGAATTTGAACCTATTACAAATCACATTTGTAACGAGCCCTGGGATGTCATGAGGCACTGCAAGCACCAAAGTGATGCTTGGGTTTATGAGAAGTATACTAAATTATGTTTGAGATTGTATGACCGAATCAAAACCAATTTCATACTTTCCTTTTGCAGATACATGAGAACTTCAAGCAGCTCGTAGATGGCCTCATTTCTGATTTCTTGAAAACTTTAGGAATTTCCGTGACCCAATTTGTTCAAATGCTTGGCAAGTAAGTTCCTCTCTATAACCACTCCCCATCTATCACTGACAATGCACTTCTGAAAACTGCAACCTCACTTGGAAGGCCATGAAAACCAGGTAGAAAGCAGTTCTGAAAAAACTCTAGTGTTCATTTTGATTTTTATTTGATTTCGTCAACATGCTTTCCACAGCTAAGTTGCTAAGAAATAGCACTTCTACTCTTGCGTGTTACATTGGACATGAATCCAATTAGTGTTTGTGCTTGTCAGCTAAGATTTTCATTAACTAATGATAGAGATATGCCAAACTCTAGTTTTAGGCAACTTGGAAATTCACTCGTGAATCATGGGTGAGTTTGTTTTTGATGCAGACACCGAAATGAAGCCATGTCTAGTATTGTGGTGGCTGCAATTTTGGCAGTTGATGATTTCCTTCTCTTCAAGGTATTTAAAATTTTGGAAGTTGATGACTTCCCCAAGGTACTCTTCAAAATAGAGAATTAGAAAGTTGACCATTTCTGGAATGCCAAACATCATGAGAAAAACCCTTCTCCTTCTTGCCACTTTTTTTTTTTAATTAATTTTTTTATGTAGCCGAAGTGGTGATAGAAAGATGTACAAAAAATGGCAACCATCCTTCAGAAGATTTAGTGAAATCTGGCTACAAACCAAATATGAATACAAATATTTAATCAACCTGAAATATTTATGACTACATGCACTGAAATCCAAATATAGAAAATCTGGCAATTTGTTCTTCTTTCCTCATCACTTGTGGCAATAGAAACCTTCCAAAATCACTTCATTTTTGAATTTTGAATTTTCTTTCTCTTTTTAAAGAAATTTCGTCTTGGTAGAGAAAAGGCTACCTACTCTTTATCCCCTCCATGTCACCTATCCACACACACTTGCCAACTACCCAAATTGCCCCTCCAAGATTTACATCCACACAAATTGACAAATCTTCGTGTGTTTGTGTTTTGAAATTTCAAAACATCTACGTAATATGTTGAGCATTTCTAAGTTGAAGATCAATGTCATCAAAACTAGCTAAGTCACACACATATAAAAAACATGCACACAAATTGACAAATCTTCATGTGTTTGTGTTTTGAAATTTCAAAACATCTATCTAATACGTTGAGCACTACTAAATTGACAATCAATGTTATCAAAACTAACAAAGTCACACACATAAAAAAAAACATGCACACAAATTGACAAATCTTCATGTGTATGTATTTTGAAATTTCAAAACATTTGTCTAATATGTTGAACATTACTAAAATTGACAATCAATATTATCAAAACTAACAAAGTCACACCTGTTAAAAAACAAAAAAACATGCACACAATAAATTGACAAATTTTCATGTGTGTGTGTTTTGAAATTTCAAAATGTGAAAAACATTGAGACTTTAGAGCCATGATTCCCTATGATAAAACCTCCAAACATTAAAAGAATTAAAAGCCGATTCACATTGAACTTGGTTACACCAACAAATGAAAAGTACAAAAAAATAAAATGAAAATGTTGTTCATCATGAAAAATTATGTTCTAATACAAAAATTTACCCAAAAAGACCAAAAAAAAAAGAAGAGAAAAAGTTCTGCATAATGACAAATATCATGGTACAAATTTTACAGGAAATGATGCAAAAGAGGAACAAACAGTTGTTGAATCAAGGGAAGACTCTGAACAAGGAGCTGCGAGGGTATGCGAGTCTAGATGATTGTGGCAGACACACCATAGTTGCAGCACCATACATCAAGAAAGTCTACTCACATCCCAAGGAAGAAGGCAAATGTTACCATATCCCTTATTATACTCTTTATAATCTTTCATTACAAGATTCACACAAAAGTTAGATTTCCAGCTTGGGCCCAGGCATAGGTTGACTAGCCATTTTGTTCAGTGAAATTCTGGAACCATGGCCCTGGGTTGATCAATGACTATTGCAATTTGACACAAATTGCAGTAACATTTGCACAAGAATTTGATAATGAAGCAGCCAAGTATCTTTCCAAAATTGCAAACAAAGGAACAAAGGTATGATGTAGAAACTTAATTGGCTAAGATCATGCATCATGCGTGCGAACTGTGCTCAATTTGAATCATGTCAATTGTCAATCTTTGTGCTAGAGATTTTCTTTAAACTTACCATGTGTACAAATTGAAGTAACTCAAGAACTGATCATAGCAAAATTGGGAGCTGATGATGGTGGATACTTAAAACAATAATTTATATACATCTGAAAACACGTGCACATTAGAAAATTTCGGCGTAATTTTTTTCCACATGGTACATAAATTGTCCTGATTGATTGATGGGTTTTGGCTATGCAAATCTTTGCAATGGAAGGGCGGGTTCAATTTTCCTTGAAATTGATCTTGTGGGTCATCATCTATAGGGGAATCTGCTGGGTACAGACGCAGCACGCTTGATGAAATATGCACTTAGCCTGTAAGTTTTCATTCATTCATGAATCTAAACACAGTGTTTCAAACTCTTTCATAGTAAAGCCTATAATAATTTTGGTGTTATTTGATAAGTCTTTGTGACTAGACTGAATGAATTATGCAGTTGCTGTATTAATTCATAGTCTAAAACTTCACTTTTGACACTCCGGAGATCATATATTGCAAATTAATGCAATTTGCTATGATGTCTTAAATTAGCATTCAAACCCTTTTAATTCGACTGAGTTGACATTGGGTTTCAACTGGTGATTGGGTGGTTCTCAATTGGTCCCGTGGTTCTCAACCTGGTTTTCACAGAATGTGATACCCAGATTGAGAACCTACCCATCAGTTCTCACATTATTGAAAATCGGTTCCTGAGAACTGGTTTTAGTTTATAATTTTTCTTTTAATGCTGAGACCTAGGTACCATTAAAGGCTCAACTCGGGTCCGGTTCTTAGGGGTGAGCTTAGGTTCTAAGAGTTCAATTTTTATAAAATTAAGGTTGTGGTGGCATTGGCACCTGCTTGCAAAAAGGGTATGTCTAGTGAAGGCACAATGCTCGTAGTCTAAACTAGTTGACAACCTTGTAATCTAGGGAGGAGGTGATAATTGCTGGGTGGTCTTGAGTGCATAATTATCTTTGGCGGTCGGAGTAAAATTGTTCGTGGTGTAAACATAAAGTTTACTTTTTTGCTTTACCTTCTAAGCAGCTTCAAATATGTTTTTTTTTTAAAATGGGAAAATTTCAAATATTTTTGAAAATATAAATAATTACAAAATACATAATCGATGTAGTAAAGACTTAATTAGATAAATTTAAAATATAATTTATGAGGATGAATATTTATCTTGGGGGGAACACTAGTTAAAAAAAAAAAGGAAAAAAAAAGTGAGTACAAATATAGAGTGTTACATATTGGTTGTTGAGTAAAAATTAATTAGTTAAAATGTAAGGTACATGTTATTTAAATATATTATAAATTATATAATAATTTAAAATAATAAATCCTAATTAATATAGGATGATTTTAGTACGTAAATATTAAAAAATTAGATAATAATAGGATGATAAAAATAGGTTGAACAATTATCTAATACTTTCCTTAAAAAACACTCTCCTAAAAATGATCATTTGAGGCATGTGTATCTCAAACTTTACATTAAGTGTCCCCCAAGTATTTATCCATATATTTGAAAGTTTTATTTTTCAATTATGTAATGTTGAATTGGTCAAAAGAATTGAGTGAAAACCAACATTTTTTGGAAACTAGTTGATTTAAAAAAAAAAGAAAAGCTAATTGACTTCTTACAAAGCTAAAAATAAATAGAAAATTGTAAGAACTGGATGAGTTCTTACAATGTAAAAATCAGAACAGACAGTTGTAACACAAAAAAGTGAGAACTTGGCACTGTTGCAAGTGCTAGGGATCAGCAAGCTGCAGCAGCTGGACACAAATTAATCAAAGAGCTCCAGGGAGCAGCAGCAGCAGCAAAAGCAACAACAAAAAAGAATGGGAAAAAGAGAGGTACTGGTCTGAAACAACATGTTGCAGTTGCAGTTGCAGCAGCAGCAGCAGCAGCAGCAGCAGCAGCAGGAGCTCAGGCTGTAGCTCCTTCTTCACACTCAGGCAGCTGCACAACAAAGAAACAACATGTTCAGGCTGAAGTGCTGCAAACAAGCTGCTTCTTTCCTAAATCCCCAACAACCAGTGCCAGATCCTCAAAACCATCAAGCGCATATTCTCATGAGAGTAGAATCTCATCATGTCCTCCAGCAGCTCCAGTGCAGCTGCTGGAGGGTGCTACAGCAATTTCAGCTACTCAGCTGCATCAACACTCTAGAAATCATCATCAGTCTCTTCAAGGAAATTCTATAAGTCATGATAGAATTCATCCTGCTGGCGCAATTATAAGTGGCGGTGTTGAAGATCATGATCAAAGAGATTTGGAGAGCAGGGAATTACTAGAAACCAGCTGCTGCTGCAGCAGCAGCAGCAGCAGCAGCAACTTCTTGCAGTCGACTAACGTGCAGCAGCTGCAGGATCATCATGATGCTGCTCATGACACCAGGTTTCTCAAACCCATGTAAATGTACTACAAAAAAATCTGATGTGCATGCAGCAGCAACCTCTATAAATTGACCTGTAGCTTGGAGAATTTATTATTGTGAACACGTGAATTTATGTAGATCTTCTTCTTCTTATAACATGTGGAAGTGCGTTCTTCTTCATGATCTGCAAATTTTCTCGATCGTCTTGGTTGATGTACTTGATCTCATGATGATCATCAGTGAATTACTTGAATCTTCTCATCAGGCTAGAATTTTTTCATGCAAACTGGAGGTAATTGCTTTGCAGACAGGCGTCGTTATTTGAAGAATGGAAGCCTGTGACAAACAATGTTAGCGATTATTCAACCCTCCATCTCACTTGAACCCTCCATCTTACTTGAACCCTCTGTCAGAAGATGGTATGGCGATGCATGATGACAATATGAATCTGGCGTGTCAGACTGCTTAGGATTTAGAGACTTGGCTTAAAAATATAACATTGATGAAGCTCATGCTGAAGTCGTTATGTAAATGATGAAGCTGCAGCTGGCAGATGGAGTACGAGAGTCAGAGTTGAGACGAAGCGAGAATGAGATACAACGGCAAGCACGTGTTCTTGCTCAGCAAGCACGTGATTGTCTTCTTGTTCGGCGACAATGTTAAGATCAATCCTCCAATTCTTTCTTTGTTTATTTCTTTCTGCAACTAGCTAGCTAGATAGATCAGCCTGCATGGCTCCATGATTTTGTTTTGGATGCAGCAGATCCTGTATGCATGCATTCATGCAGTTTTTGTCAAAGTCCTGCTGGACATAAACGAACCACCTAGCTGCAGCTCATGATGTGTAGCTGCAACAGCTCTAGAATCTGAATCTCAGAACTCTCTGATTATATACAAAGAAGATTCGATCAGTCTAGTATATATTTCCAGGGGGACCAGCTGCATGCATGCAGCATGAGATCGACGATCAGATCTAAACCCTAAACCCTAAACCCTTTAACAACAAGAGGGAAATTTGTGTGACTGTTGCATCATCATGTGCAGCTATGCGTGAGAGGCAGAAGAAATTCCTGAAAAGTGTAGAAGGCAGAAAGGAGCTAGATCAGCTCATCCTGAGCCATCAGCTGCCTGAGTTTTGGGAACTAGAGGCTGAACCAGCAGCTCCACCTCTTGAGGTCAGCTCCAGATTCAATCCAGTACACAATTGATCATCTATATATAAAAATTCCTCATAGATTTATTACAAGGAGTGTCAAGCAGCTTGACAATTGTTGAAGGTCTGGCCCTCGAGAACTTCAACAATTGTTCTGTTGATCCCTCGGGATCCCTGTAGCTAGCTGCAGAAAATCGGGGTCTTGCCAGCCATGGATCCAGCTAAACCCTAAATCCCTAAAACCCTGAACCCTAAACCCCCTAAAACCCTAAGACCTATTCCTACCAGCAGCTCCACGCGAAAAAAGTTGTTGTTTCAATGAAGGTGGCAGTGAGAGAGCCAAACCAGGGGTGGATGCTTCAAGAAAAGGATGGGTCACAACAATATGAGCACATGATGCAGGCACAGATCGTACATCAAATTCCTGCTCGGGATCGTCTTGTTGAGCAAAGAAAAGGTACTTAGGTTTCGAACTCATGAATATGTATGTTGAACCATCTCTAGCTGCTGCTGCTGCTATCACATCAACATCGAGGCACACCCGACTTGTAACACAAGTGTAATTTTTACACTAAAACATGATTTTTAAAAAACTGTTGCCTTTTGATCAACATGAGACACATTGGACTTGTAATATTAGTACATTTTTTGACACTAAAAAATGAAAAATCAAGTACAATTGCATTTGCTGAGACTCATGATAGTGTGTGAATGCACCCATGAAGTCTGTGGCTACTCAAGTCCTTCAGCAACCTGCTTGTACCAGCTTTTCTCTCTCAATCCCTGGACTTCAAAGTTCAAAGAACTAGAACACTAGTAACTCTATTGATTCATACAAGCTGATGTGGTAGAAGTGGACTACAACTCGATGTATTATTTCCTGCAGAGCGCTGTATATTATAAGCATTTGTGAAAATTTCTTTCTGTGTGTTTTGCAAGTAATGTACTTATGACAGTAGAAGTATGTTTTTTGTATATTGAAGTTCCATTCATCAGGTCTGCCTGAATTCAATTATTGTTCTGGTGCAGCTATACGTGAGCAGCAGAAAATGATGAAACGCCAGCTTAACGAGTTGCAAGATGAACAGAAAAAGTGTCATGAGGCAGCTGCAGCTGAGACGCATGAGGTCAATGACCAATTATTCTAGACCATATGTCTCTAATTTCCATCCAGCTACTGATGAACTCAGATTGCAAGGATTCAAGCAAGCTAGTAAATACTACATATCAAAGTTATCCTTAAAATAATCCCCAATTTTTTCTCCATTTTGTTCCCTGCATTAGGGTTTTATCCCCTCTTCTTGGGTATGATCCATAAAGTCAGTGCCCCAATTGTGTAGAACTGGGTGGGGTTTGGGATTTTGGCTGCAGTTGGATTATAACAGGAGTACTGGTTTGTGGAGGGTGAAAGAGGCGTTGCGGAGACCCATCAGCTCTGGTAATCAACTACCCATCACTAGCAGCAGCTTGAGCGTGGTCACTTCAGCTGGACATCCAAGCCCCAGCTGTACAACCCCAGCAAGACCTGCAACAAGCGATCAGAAAGTTCACAAAACTTCGCAGGAAATGGTTTCTGAAATCAGCTGGGTGGGTCAGATCAGATCATCAGCATGCATCATCATCCTCCATCATCATTAGTTAAATTGAATAATAAAATTCCTTTCTGCAGTTAACATTGTAACTCCTGATCAGCTCTAATCTTTCAAGGCAACATATATATATATGTATATATATGCCTCTGTCTTTCAGGGTTCTTAGACACTGTGATGCACCTAGAAATGGGCCAAAGTTTGATATCCCTACATTCTAAGGTAATGTAGAACTGCACTATAGAAACATTTCCAGCATAACTGAAGGATCCACAGCTTGGGGCTTTGCTTTTCACCATGCTAATCTTGACCTTGTGTTTCCAATTTATTATGTTGAATATTTATCATCTTTATGGATGTCATTTAAAGGGCACTAGAGCCATTATGTGACGACATGCTTGTTTATTTAATTCAGTACTACTTTGCAGCAGCAGCAGCTACACTGGGATTACTTGAACAATGGTTGAACCCACCCACATGCTGCTGCATCTTTATCTAGCTAGCTAGATACTTGCAAAGAAGCTGGGGTTGATTTCAATATAATGTGTTCTGACCCACATGGATTACATGGCGTAGCTCAAAGTTGACGATTCCACTTGAAATTAGGCACATATGGTTCAATTTCTTGAGCAAACTTCTTGAGGTGGGTGATCACTACAGGTTCCGGGTCTAATTGTTTTGTTGTGGCTGTTTGTTTGTTGCCGCTGTTCTAGGCAAACCAACGAAGGGAGATGTTGAGACAAGAGATGGCACAACGGTTGAGGGAGGAACTTGCACTTAAGCATGAGGATCATGGTACTAGTGGTAATCATCATGATGTACACAAAAGCACTACTGTTACAGCAGCTGGAAAACATCAATGCTCTTGTTGTTAAGAATCAAGACCCTTGAAACTAGCTTTACTAGTGCACTTGTCTCATCCCACACTTTTTGTAGACTTTCTAATCTAGAGTACTTGCTTCTAAACTCCTCAAAATTTGTCAACTATTGCAAAGATTATTTGATCCCAAATTTTTGTTTGCAAAGATTTGTTCAGCCTCAAAATTGTATGTACCTATTGCAAAGATTTAAAACTTTTATATCTCAAGCTTGTGAACTTTGCAAGAGATTGAAACATTATAACATCTCCACTAGTAGCACTATGGTGGCCTTCACATACCAATTTGGATGAAGTAAAGCCTTTAAAGAATGTGAACTTGAGTTTGAACTATGAGCCTATAAACCTAGCACATGATATAGAGCTCTCCATAGGGGCTAATGAAAAGAAAATGGTCATCTTCTGTTGGCTAGTCAAAATGGTTAGCACATTTGATAACATTTTACTAGCCCCTCAATTTAGATTGTTGAAGATTGTTGAATATTTCATGTTCATGGGTGGGGATGGGCAATAATGTGCACACTATTCTATATGTCCAGTACACATATTGGGTGTGTGTGGAGTTGGGCTTAATGCCCCCAACTTCATATGTTTTCCAACCTTTGAAAATTTCATCGCATATGGACATAGATTGTGTTGCTTGTTGCAAAGTTTCTAGCCAACCTAGCAACATATCTAAGATGCTTGCAAAATTGCAATCTTTAATGCACAATTTGCCATTCTACCATTTTCAATTATATCTTCCCTTCTCTACTAGCTTCTGACAACAAATTATCTCCACTGAATTTGAGAGAATCTCATGTTATTGGCTTTAACTTGTCTGATTCTAGTGACATAGTATCAAAGGAATGTCAATCAAAAACTTCTTAAACATTCATTTGTAATACCATGACCTTGACTTTTGTAACAATGTTAACTCCTTGGTAGCCTCCAATTTCTCAATTTCCCAAAACTCTTCCTTCAAACCTCTATACATTTTCAAAAATGGATTCATATCTAACCATAATTGGCTCCATGTATGTATGCATTAAAATTACATTTATATATGCAATAAAATACATGGTAAAAAGTACATAGAAAAGTAAGAATCTCCACTTAAATCACATATCCTTAATATATTATCATATAAAATAACATCAATATGGGTGAAAGTATGGTAAGAAATCATCCATGCCTTGTATTGACCTTATAAGAACATCCTTTCAAATTATTAGGAGTGGGCAAAAGCATGGTTAGATGTCTCAAAAGTGGCATTTGAGAGTCCATAATCTAACACTAGCAATTTTTTTGTAGTTTTAACAATTATCAAACCATGAATTCTATAATTATCCTTTATGCTTTTAATCATAAATATTATAAGCCAACCTATGAATATCCCTAAACATGTGATTGATAAAAAAATCCATGCAATTTAAAAAAAAACTTAATGTGAACTAGACTCCCAAGGATAAAATTTATAACAATCACATCATTTAAAATTTTGAAAAATTAAAATATGTATATTAAAAAAGTTTGAATGCACTTCACTAAACAATTTTTCATTTGATGATGTTTTATTTTATTTTATTCTATTTTGACACTACTTTGATGTATTTTTTGAGTCCACATTTTTCATTTTTTGTGTGTGAGAAGCATAGTGTTGTCATTTCAAAAGTCCATTTCGAGTCCATAGTCTTCTTAGAATTCATCCAAATGTTTTGTGATGAATTTCATTAAAGTCTATGATAACATGAATAATTAAAAATTTGATAATGTTAATTTTGAATATGACTTTAAATTTTATATTTGGATGTAATCCAAAATAAGACAATCCAAACAATCCCCCTATTCATGCTTTCACCCAAATGCATGTATTCATGCCCCAGTGAAATATTTACAGATGGCTTTATTCCAACATGCATAATACTTCAGGGTGCATTCATAGTAAAAGGAGCCAAGGACTATGTGTACACACATAAAATCTTGCACCCCCATGACTTTGAAAAATGATTACATGAGTTGTAAGGGTTATAACTTAATGAAATCATTTTCAAAATGTTTGTATATTTATGAATTTGCATCACAATAAATTTTGTGCAATCTCAATATGTTTCATTGGTCATAAAGTATATAGTAAGGAATGGACACTTCAATGTGTACATGGTGTTAAAATTTTGAACGTCCTTTATTTTATGTAAAACCAAATCAATAGTTTAAAAAAATTGTAATGACCATATATTGATGATTATAAGAGCATAGTATCATTAAAAATTTGAATATATGTTTTATTTTAATTATCCATGATAGTCCTTTTTTAGTGTTTAAATGTGTTTTTGATCATTAAATCTACATAATTTGAAAATTTTCATAAAAACAAAAATATACATATTGGTATAAACGAAGGTAAGGTTGCATTTTCATGAATATTGAATGTGTTTTATAACATTATTATTATTATTGAATATGTTTTGGTCCATTTGGAATGATGTTAAAGAAAGGTATGTTTGATAAACTTAGTGTATAATGTTTCATTGAAAGTTTGAAACACATATTATTTAAAAATATTTCCATGTTTACTTTTGATGAAATGTACACATTTGATTTAATTGAAAAATTATCATTAAAAAAACAGATTTAATTACATATTGTTTGAAAATTCATGGAAACACATGTGTATTAAACTTTTTAAGTTGGCATTATCATCCAATAATGGGCCTTATCCAAAACATGGAGGCCATGTTTCAAACTTGAAAAAACACAATCTTAAGAAAGGACTTACACCTAAGGCCTATTGGCTCCTTTATTATGACTACACCTGTTGAATTTTTGCTTTATGTTGCAAGTTGTTAATACTTTCATCTACAAACTATTTACCTCACAACAAGTAGGATGGGGTTCAGAATTCAGCTTTCCAAATGACATCCCATATTGACAAACCCACTTTGATGGAGAGAACATCATCATTACCCATAATGTAGTAGTCCTCAATACAAATGTGTTGGTAGGAGTCTGCAGTCATAGACCACTAAAGGTTATAAGCTAGAAAGATAATTTAAAACTTGCTAACAAGCTACACAAACTTTAGAACTCACGAGTTTGCTGATAGGGTGTAAGCAAGATAAAGTGAACAACTTGATTACCTTGTCAAAACTGGAATAAATAGATTTAAAATAACAACAAAACCCACTATAAAATTGTGAAAGATTGAATGTTTTCATTTCAATGACTAAATATGATATATGTTTACCCTAATGTGCATTGATTTTCATATTTCAAATTGTAAAAGTAGGTTTTTCAAAATACAAGTAACTTTTGATGTTTATTTTTCATTGTGGGCTTTTAGCTTTAAATAGGTGTCAAGTAGGTTTTTACAAAAAGGAAATAGATTTTTCTTGATGACTTGTTAAAACATATGCTGATCTTCATTTCCTAACTTATTACATAACAATTTCATTAATTTTTCTAATCAAAAAGTAGGTTTGAACAAATATTTTTCAATCTGTTTCAAATGTATTTTAAAACTATTTTAAAAATTCATTTGCTTTTAATTTTTTTAGAATTAGATTCTTATAAACTTAATATAACTAACTAATGTTATTTGACACATACTTTCACCTAATTTGATGCTACTTTATGGTGGTTATATGAGAACCTTACTTTTTTAATATACAATATCTTGTTTTGATTCAACACAAACCTAGGTAAATGCATAGTTTAGTGGTTCATTTTAGGTAGATATAGCTCTCACAAGAGACACACAACTTTTTATAAAATGATCCATATGGATATGGTTTCAAATTTTAAGGTTTTCATTAGTGTAATCTTTGACTACTAAAGTTTCAATCACTTATGAAACCTTTAAAAACTAGGTCAAAACTTATATTGAAAAATGTTGTTTGTAGGTATGGTGAAATTACTTTGAAAATCCTAAAAGAAGAACTCATAAAATACATAAGAATAAAATCCCATTTAGATATTTCAATTACATACCCATTGGGCACAAAAAATTTAACAAACAAAAAAAATTCCATTTCAAAAGGACCTTTGAAAACAAGGTCTAATTTTGACCCTTCAAAAGTTCATAACTATCATTTGGTTAAAGTCTTACAAAACAACATTTCACATTCAACTTTATGATTTCATTTTTCAACCCATGTTTAGTCACAATAACCAATTTGGAGTGGAATTCAATATGAATTCTTGATTTTTTTATATCTAGTCAACTACTAAGTCCGTATTTTTTATTTCAAAGTTGACTATTGATAATGAATGCATTATTTTTAAAACATAATTGTGCAAATGTCTTCATAATCAAGTTGTTAGTTTAGAATGAATCATCATTTAATGTATTTAAAATTAAATCATTCACCGTAGGCATTTAAACACAAAACACTTGCAGAAAGTAAACATGTGATGCAAAAAATGAGCCACTTTACCTTGCATTCACTTGCCTATTTGAATGGAAACTATTTCCATTTTTTGACCTTACTTCATTGCAAACAATCCCTATTTGATGAAACCATTGTTATGATTTTATTTTTTGTCATGTTAGCCAATTCATCAACCTTCTCTTGTTTTTTTTGTTTTTTTGCTTTCTTGGCCCCCTACACATACCTAGATCAATTTGCCATTGGTATTGGGGGAATGAAGTGTAGCCAATATGGTCATATGTTTGATCACCACATTTCATCAAAAAAACATTACACCTAGTAAACAATGTTTGATGGAAGCTTTTTCCTTGTTTAAATAGAGCCTATGTAGTCTCAACAAAGGAAAATGCAAGAACCAACCTCTACTCATTGAGATTAGAATAATTTTGCTTCCAAGAGAAAAAATGAAGGCTTTAAGACATTAGTCTCTACGTTGGAATAAGATGTTGTGTAACTACTTATAACATTGCATGGGTAGATTACTAAATACACACACTTTACCATTTAAAAAATAGTGATACTACTGAGCACATCTGATAAACAAGATGAATAGGTAGTCCATGATTGAAAATTTTGAAAAGTGAGGTTTGAAATGAGAATATGGTTTGAATTGATTAACTCTACAAGGTGGTGCATGTTCGTTTCATTGTAGAATGTAATTCCACCCCACCAAATTGCCACCATCTATCTTGTTAAAAATTGATTGTTTCTAGTTGACCATAAAAAATCAATAACGTGCTAGGGGAAAACATCAAGAACATGCCTTTGAACCAAGAATTGTAGCCTCTCATTCCAAAAAAAAGTAAGATGGTTAATGAATGAATTACTTCCAATCATCCATTTGCATTTAGGAATGTGTAACTAAACACCTACTTTATCAGCATAGGAATGCAGATAGAAAATTGCAAACTCAAAGGCACGTGCGTTTGTGGTCTTGCCATCATTGATAACACCAAACTCCATAATGGATACATTATGTGGTTGTAGCCATACATGTGGGATTGGTAGCTCTTCCTCACTTGCAAAATATTTCTCAATATGACCATACAACCCTTGTAATATTTCCATGAATTTTCAAAATTCATGTAATTATGCAACATGATCAAAACCCTAATTCCTTCCTACTCCACATTGAATTCTCAAATCTTGATTCACACACAGAATGTTAGTATCCACCTTGAACCATCAATTTGCTTACCACATGTTGTGAACCGAAATGTAACAACTTGCATAATTCAAATGTGACATTTGCACTTGACAGAGAGAGACTCTAAATACCTCCCAAAATTTTGAATTCCCATGAACTAGTGATCAAAGATCTATTAATGTGAGAGTTTGGTTCCAACAACTTATAATGCCTTCCCCATTGTAATGATCTTTTTCATAAAGTTGTCCCCAAACCCTAAATCTAACTTCATAAGTATGGGGGAACTCCTCCATACCCTCATGCTTCCCATTCCCAATAATCATGTGCAGAAGGAACTAGTTGAAACACATCTAAAGATGTCTGTCAAAGATGTTTACCAATAACATCAATCTTCTTTAGGTACATGTAATAATTTGTGCATGACAAAAAATGAAAGATAAAAAAATATACTTGTGAAAGATATGGGGACAATATCATAAGATATGTTTTTTTTTGGTTGGAAGTTGGTGGCCATGCTTCTCCTTCAGTGTGCACTTTGATTTTGTGAGTTTTGCTTTCAATGATGATGTGCTACAACTATTATAACAAAAGTTCATGCACTACAACAAAAGGTCTCCTTGTAACCCAAGTGATTTCACTATATTTTGAGTGAATTCATTGGTTCAGGGAATGAGGACTAGTGAACTACACCCACATTTTGTAATAATGATATATTATGTAAATATTTGAACTTTGAACCTTCAAGGTTATTTGTTTGTTGTGTTCTTTGCTTTTCCATCTATGTCATATATTATCAAGCCAACATTTGCAAAGAACATGTCGAATTATGCAATAAGTTTTTTACTTATCATTTAGTAGTTAGTTTCATTGTTGTAGGTTTTTTTTGTTATTGTGGTGGTCATTGCAATAATGTGTGTGAAATGAAACTTCTAATGGGAGAATTCAAAGATTCACAAGGGCTTAAAGTTTCAAGCTTTATGATAGGAATTTCAATACATATTTAATTCCATTCAAGGTTGGGTTCTAGAAAAAGGGAAAAACAATTCCAAGATTTTTATATGGCTACTTTGTGCAAATAACATCTACTTGAAATAAATTTAAGGTAGAAAAATTAAATATCCAATTTGGGTGCAAATAGGATAACATGAACCGCATTCGCCTACTTTTGGTATTAATTTTGGTGGAATATTCTTTAAAAAGTTTTCAATTTTTTTTCAATTTTTAAAATAATCATATATATCTATAATTATTGTTAAGATTTATGTAAAAGATTTCAAAATATATGTAATTGTCAAAAGTTTTCAAGTCTATTTAAGTCCTTTTAGTGCTAAAAATCACGTGTTACAATGTTAATGAATGTTTTTGAAAGCTTATTATTCATCGGATATTTTTCAAATTAATTCACATGTGCCAATGATATATTATGAATCCTAATATATAAAAAAATCTTATACTTTCAAATTAAATTACCACTTTTAGACATGAAAAACTAAACATTGGTTACATTTCAATAATTCATGTGAAAGAGGTGATTTTTCGTATGCATACATAATTGGGTATCAATTTTTTGGTTTATAACCAAAACTATAAAAAAATTTAGAAAATCTCAAAATGAATTTCCATGGACAAACAAACATGGTTTTTGGCAAGATTATTTCTTGCACATGTGACCTGCGCCTAAAGTTAAACATTTTGAACCCTTTGAACATAATTTTTTTTCCAAATGGTTAAAAAAATGAGAACTTTGCTTTAAAATTTGAAATCTTTGAAACTTTTGTACAATTTGACTTTTCATCAACTTCATCCACTGAACATGTACTTTCATAAAAAGAGACATTTTTTTTGGTACAAATTTTTTGAAATCAATTGTATGACTTTATGCATTTCTTTTGATTACTTTAAAAATAAAATGTAATTGAAACACTTGATATAATTAATTTAAAGGATTCACATGACATTTACATAATATGCAAATTATTTTTCAATATTTTTATTAATTTAAAAAGACATCATTTTATCTATTGGTATAAAACAATCCATTATAACTTTGATAATGTAAAGTTTATAAAATAAAAAATTGTCCTTTGTAGTCTTTTAAAAACAGGTCATTCCTTTTTAGTCCCCCAATCATGAATGGACCCTTTCAAGTTGCGATTTTAAATAGTTTATTGAGAAGGGGGAAGTATAACTTATTAGCATGTGACAAAAGAAGCAATGTAACAATCAACAAACATTATGGACAAATCACAAGTTATAAAAACCATGAATGAAAACTTTGCAGTTGTTGAAAGTCTTTGGAATGAACAATTTCAAGAGCTATAGAAAAACCAAAACTTTTCAATTCCTATTGTCGTAATGCATTTGCATGGGGATTTTTTATCTTCAATGATCTTAATGTTGCAGTTAATATTTAGGTTATTCAAAGTATGAAGGGTGTGTTGTGCCACCCATGTCAAACTTCCTCTAACAACAACCAAACATGATCAAGGAAAAATATTATTTCTTACCATCCTTTGGTATTGTGCAAGCATGAAAAAAACCATTAGAAATGACCATTCTTCTACCCTATTTCACTACAATAAAAAACTAAAGGTGTTTCAAGAGTTTAGACATATTTGACATCTAATTATGAAGCAAGGTCAACGTTTGTTTGTTTTGTAACTACGAATCCACCAAATTAGAATGTTTTAGATTGTGTTGTTAGTATCTTTGGAAAGCTTTCAACAAACAACATAAGAGGATTAAGTAGCAATGCAAAAGGATCTAAGCAACAACACAAGAAAATTGTGTAACAATGCAAGAGGAATCAAATAACATCACAAAAGGAGCCAAGCTAGCCAAAAACAAATTCATAACATCTATTTACAAAAGAGATATTTGTTGATTACTGGTCTTCATGTACCAAAAAACTATGGTAGACTAATATAATCTAATTGCCAAAAGGAAAATGGTCCAGCCAAAAACATGAAAAAATAAATGTTGAATTTTTTAAACTAAATTATTTTTGTAATTTGTATGGTGATAAGCATTCTCCAACAAAAACAACATCTTTCACCACAAATTATCATTAGCAATTATGTTGACTTTGATGGTTATGTTGAAAGTGCATTCATTACTAAAATTCCAAGTTTTTCAAATTGGATTTTCAAACCAAAAAGTACCCTAAATAACAGGGGGTCAAAAAACCACTTTGGTTTTTTAAGACAAGTTGATTTTAACAAGTCTAGTATGACTAGGATGGTCTTTTTAACCAACCTTAAGGTGGTGCTATTGACCATTCCCAAGATGGTGCTTTTGATTAAAAAAATTTATTAGTGGTAAAATGTGACATGTTGTAAGGTCATTTCAATGCTCCACATGTCATCATTTGATTGGTCAAATCATAAGTCAATGAGTTAATAAATAAATAAAAAATGTAGGTCGTAAGGTGGTGACTTAACCTACCCTAAGCTAGTCTACCCTAACCTAGCCTAACCTAACCTATTTAATCTACTTAGTCACCATAGCCTCTAAACATACACATAGGTTGTAAGTGTTAGGAATTGAATTTCTCACCTTCATCATAACAAACCAAGTCTTTACCAATGGATTACACCATAAAAAATTGTCAAATTTTGTCAAGTTTTTATTTCACATGTTATAACATTGTGGGAAAATAGTTGGTTAAATATAATGGCTAAATTCAATAGCTAAACTTAATGACTAAACTTATTTAATCATTAATTGAATGCTTAAACCTATTTAATGATTAAATTCAATGGCTAACATAATGGCTACACTTATTTAAAGACTAAATCTATGGTTAAACTTATTTAATGACTAAATCCAATGGTTAAACATAATGGTTAAAGTTATGTAGTGTTTGAATTCAATGGCTAAATTTCATGATTAAATTTATTTAATAACTAAATCCAATAGCTAATTTTAATGGCTAAATCTATTTAATGATTAAATTCAATGGCTAAACTTAATGGTTAAACATATTTAATGATTAAATCCGATGGTTAAACTTATGGCTAAATATATTTAATGACCAAATATAATGACTAAACTTAATTGTTAAACTTATTTAATGACAAATTTGAATGGGCACATTCAATGATTAAACTTACTTAATGATTCAATTCAATGGTTACATAAATTTTTTTAATGATTAATTTTAATAGTTAAATTTAATGATGAAGTATATTTAATGATTAATTTTAATGAAAAAACTTAATGGCTGAGAGAAAATCCCCTTTTTATTCCTATTTTTAGTGCATTAAAGTTTGGCTACCTACCTCCACCTACTTCCACCTTCTCCAATTTAGCACTTAGAGTTCACTTGAGTTTTTATCTCTCAAAATAGCATTTTATCTATGTAATAGAGGTCCAGCATTTGAGGCATTGCCTTGAGGGCGGCCTGGAGCCATCTAGCCTGCATGGACACTAGTATCTAGTCTCGAACAACTAGAATCGCAGCCGCCAGTATTCTACCATAAAACGCAACAAGAACTTCTGTTGTTGTTATTGTTGTTGTTGTGTTGTTATTGTTGTGGTGGTGGTGGTGGTGGTCGACACAAGAACTTCATTTAGTGTTGTTGTTGTGGTGGTGGTGGTGGTGGTGCCATGAGAGACCTCTCTGAAAATACCCACAACCACCACCACAACAACAACACTAAACGAAGTTCTTGTGTGCAGCACCACCACCACCGACACTAAGGACGAGGATTGCGCACTCCCTTTCGTGGAAGCAAGCGGCGGGGAGCTTTGGGTGAATGTGGTGCAAGCCACGCTGAAGGAGGGACTGGCACCCAATTCCTGGACCGATTATCTCCACGTCACTGTGGGTGGCACTCTCTGCAACGCAAGCGTGGGTGGGCAGACTTTCCGCCATGGTCCTCAAATCAGCAGCGTACTGCAACTAGAAGTGGTCACAGGCAAGGAGGAGATCGTCACTTGTTCCGCTAGCAAGCAACCTGTGCTTTTCTTTGCAGTTCTCGGCGGTTCGGGACAATTCGGCATCATCACCAAAGCCCGCATTCTCCTTGTGCCTGCACCTTAGAAAGTAGTATACTGTACTGTAGCTCAAGCTGCTGTTCTTCACCATCAGCTTAGTCTAAGCTCTGCTGATCTTGTGTCTGAAGAAATCTTCTACAATGCGCATCATGAGGAAGAGTAGTTCCTTTGAATCAATCCTGAGAGCCTGGTTCGTTGTTTCTGTATATTGATCTTCACTGCTGCTGCAGGTGAGATGGATTCAAGCTATGTACTCGGACTTCGAGGTTTTCAGAAGAGACCACGAGATGCTGATCTCCGAGATGGAGGATCAGCTTCACACCTTCGACTACATCGAAGGCTTTGTGGTGATGAACAACAAGGACCCGATCAATGGCTTGAAATCCATCCCTTTCTCGCCTGATGCAGATCAAGTTGTGAGCGCCATGAGTAGCAGCATGTTACTTGCAGCAGCAGCTTCTAGCGTGCTGTACTACTTGGAAACTGCCGTTGGTTACAACCTCGCAGATGTTGGTCCGGCTCTAAAGAACGTAAAAACACTGCTGCAACATCCCGTAGACCCCAAGCTCATCAGCTTTTGCTCTTCATGATCTTCTTCTGTAGTCGTTGAGGAAGAAGAAGAAGACTTGCAGCAGCATGATGGTCAGTGATCTGATGGTAGAAACCTGGAACTTGATGATTCTCAGCTCTGTTGTGTTTTGAGTTGTTGTTCCTTTGGTGGTGCCTGCAGAGAGTTGAGAAGATGTTGGCTCCTTTGAGCTTCATCCGGTCGGTCTTGTTCAGCACGGATGTCTCCTACTTCAAGTTTCTGAACCGAGTCCACGATGTGGAGCTGAGCTTGCGTGCACAGCAACTGTGGGACGTGCCGCACCCGTGGCTGAACATCTTCATCCCTGCGTCTTCCATGACCACTTTCGACTCCTTGGTGTTCCAGCAGCTTGTTCCTGTGGAGTATGGCGGACCCATTCTCGTCTATCCAGTGAACCGAAACAAGTAAGACAATGTGAACTCATTCTCGTGACAAGTTTTTTTTTTCTTGCATCTTAAACCCTAAACCTGATCTAATTTTTCCTTTGTATTTGGAGGTTCCTCACCAAGCAGAGCCTTCGTCGTAGATAACTACGCACACACGTTACCGA
>Ga0209611_10000425_pt1 | contig 61563 bp, 46 predicted proteins | sample S1TSphgellanicum_3_FD_187693 | JGI IMG/M metagenome (GOLD analysis project Ga0209611, IMG submission 187693) | Host-associated microbial communities from peat moss isolated from Minnesota, USA - S1T2_Fc - Sphagnum magellanicum MG (SPAdes) (version 2) | ecosystem: Host-associated > Plants > Peat...
GTTCTCGGAAGGGCGTTGAATCATTGTTGCACAGGTTCAGCCTTGCCAGCTCTCATCACACCATTCTCCAATTTCTCTAATAAGACTGACAAGCTCTTCCATACAGATCAGTGCTTTTTTTTTTTTCATATTTTTGATAGTGAGATTTTGGAAAAATTTAACAAAAATTTGGCAAAATTAGTCGAATCTACACTCAAAAAGTTTTTTTTCCAAATAAAATCCTAAATTCTTTGTTGAAAAATGGCAAAATTTCATGAGAAGAATATACACTGATGATACAGATACAGCTCCATTGCTTCCACTATTTTTCACACATTGTTTATGATGAGGGAGAATTGTGAATGTCCAATAGGTTTTTGATTGTCTTTGTGGCATCCTGTTGTTCAATCTACACAAGTTGAATAAGACCTGGCATAATGCACTCTATTGAACTAATTATATTTTTTTCCAAAAAACTTTGTTTTGTTTTTCCTCTGACCCAATTAATACAACGGAAGAATTTAGAAAAACACAAATTTGCTAATTTTTTGGGAAATGTTCACCAAATTTTTGATATTATAAAATTGAAAAAAAAAAACCACCCTGCTCTGTTCATTTCCAGTGCAGGTGTGCATAATGGCAAGGTCAGCTCTTGGGGGAGTGTTGCAATCTCAATAGAAATCAATCAGTCTCTCTGTGACCTAAAGCATCCCCTCCTTCTGTGCAGTTTGCCAAAAAGGTTTGTGAATGTTGTAGAGCTACACAGGAATTAGACAGTATTTTATTTTGTTTTCTGTACGGCAAAGTTTGTCATTGTTCTGACAAAAGAATTGGGAAAATATGGGAGAATTTTATTTTATTTTCTAGTGTAAATTCAACTGATATTTTCCTAAAGTTCTGGTTATCATAAAATTGAAATAAATAATCCTGCACAGGATGCCATCTCCTTACTTTGTGTTGATCTGATTTCTGGCAGCTTTGCAATGTCAGCAAGCTACCAGATGTTTACATGCACACATTATTTTGGTCCCATTCTCATGCAAGGATAGAATTTTAGAGAATCTTCACTAGAACTCCCTATTTGGGCCTCTACCAGTGTGTACCACATACAACATAGAGGGTTAGGTATTTCCCATCGCCACCCATGAACATGAAAAAATGGATAATACAAATAAGAGACTACCATAGTACCTTGTTCACTTCGACACATGTTTGTCAAATAATTAATTAATTTTGAGGATTCCATTTTGACATATGATATATTCTCAAATATTCTCTCATATTCTTTTTTTTTCCTTCAGGAAAATATTTCTGATTTTTTGGGTGAAAATTTCAACATTTCTAAAGATAATATAATTAGTGAGGATCCGGCCCAAGTATTATACAGTATTTAAATGCCAGCACCTAGACTGATAATTGTGACAGGCCAATCCAAAGCAAGCATTTCTTTTTACTGTTCCTTTTGGAGAATGTTGTACTTTGTGCATATTTACAGGTCAAGACTCAGTTTTAATGGCTGTTTTTCATCCAAAGTATTATATATGGGCCACTACACGACTGCTAGTGGAGATGCTCTTGTAATGGTGTTGTGATCTACACTACAGTACCTGGATAACACACTCTTGTCTTATGCAATGGCTATTCCATAGTTCTCCAATCTAACATTTTGATCATCCTAGGTTCCCACCACAAAAAGTCCATAATGAGAACCAAAAGGAGGACATCTACCCTATTGTTGAACAGAGATTCCATTATACCCATATTCGTTCAATTACACTCATTCCTTTTGTGCATTGAAAACAAAATTTCCCATCCCTTTGATGGGTTGTCATGTCCGATTCTGAGTAAGTTAAGATGGAATCCATAACCACAATGGAAAGTCATTTCAATTATAAACACTAAAAGGAAGTTTTTTTTTGTCAATTCCAAAGTCACATGAAAAGGGCGTATTGCAACAAAAAAAGGGAAGAATTTGCTGAACATACTTTTATGAGCAATTATTTCAACCCATTTTGCAATTTTCGTTTACCTACACATAAAGCACTAAGAGAATTTTTTCAGTGTATCTGGAGTTTGGAGCACATGTTATGAATTGGAGTCTGTCCTTTGCAAACAATAGGACATCTCAAAAAATGCAGGGGCACTTATTTTGAAACACCCCACCCCTTCTTTTCATTTTTCCCATGATACCCCGTCTGAAAAATAAAATCTTTCAGTTCTTTACACAAAATAATGCCCTTGGAACGGGGTGTAGATGAGGGGCACATATTTCAGGAACACTCCATTCCAAGGCCATTATTGTGTGTAAAGAACCAAAAGATTTTCGAAATAAGTGCCCCTATCTGAGGGTCGCTTATTTGGGGAACGCCCCCACTCTCAGGACATTTACCCTACACAATATTTGTGTGCATGCCCTGCAATTTTAGGGGGAAAGCTTGGTAGTACATTGGCTCATTTTGAAGTTGGAAAGACGTTCTCTGATTTCTCTAGTCTATGTAGAGTGCGCCTTGCAGGGTTTATAATCTCATTAGGCTTAGTTCTGCTCTTGTGGGAATTCTGTTTTCTTAAAGCCCCATGTCGTTTTTCTCTTCTTTAGTTCTTAATACTCACATATGCCCCTATTTTGGTAATGCACTGACCTAGGTGCTTTACCTTATACACAAAACTTTGGATCAGTTTCATAAATAATGAAGGTTATGATTCTTCTTTGAAAGCACAGAGAGAAGCGAAACCCCAAATAGGGAAGAAAAAGTTTGGCACTAAATTAGATGAAGCTCACAACCTGAGAAGGGGTGAACTTTCTTAATAATAGAGGAACTAAATTGGAAGTTGAGAAATCCAGCAGTCAGTCAGAAGGACCTTCAGAAGTAGACAAAACCTTCAGAAGTGCATTGCAGTGCATGTGCTGATAAAGAGTTAATACAAGAGACACAGCCCCCTCCCCCCCTACCCACCCCCACCCCCACCCCCAACACACAGCCTGTTACGTCAGTGTAGTAGTGGCCTTCCTTTAGTTGCCTTTCCAAGAGCAGCTGCCTTAATAAAGTGTTGCTTGATGTCCCCTTTGGAAATCATTCCTCAAATCAGTCAACCCCAATCAAACTTTCAATCATTTCAAAGGCTGTTGAATGTATCCCCCCCCCCCCCCAACAGGGGGGGGCCTTTTTTTTTTTTTTTTTTTTTTCCCCAATTTTGTGATGCAGAAAATTTGGAAATTCTTTCCTAAAACAGGAAAAATGGATATAATTTACACTAGATAGAAGAGCTTTCCAAAAAAAATTCTAATATTTTTGCTGAAAATATGACAAAATTTGTGGGAAGAAAATCACTGCCCAAAAGTTCTGAAACAAAATGGTTTCAAGATGATCTTCTCTGTGTAGTTCTCAGCAGTGTTGTATCAGTGTTTTTCATAGCCCCAGTTGGCATGGATGATTTACATAATTCCCTATCTGCTGGATGGTATGAAACCCTTTATTTTCATCTGGGCACATATTCCAGAGATAATTGAGCAGCTTCTAAAGTGTTAGTACGCAGTGTTTTCTTGGAGGGTCAGCTTTTCTAGTGCCAATTCTACAACAGTGTCGATTCTGCAAATGTTGAATTAGCAGAATCAGCCCTAAATCAGAAGGGGCCCGTTAGGGCTGATTCTGCCAATCGAGCCTTTTCAAGGGATCTATTTGAGCCATTTTGCAAATTTTTAAAATGAAAACTGCTTAGATAACTGATTATCTTGGAGTAAAATTATCACCAGACCTTGGAAATATATGTTCATAAAAATTACTTTATTTTCCATTAGGAGTAGGCAAAAGATAGATTAAAATGCCTGAATTGTTATGGATGATTGCTATTTTGGACTCTATCTAGTTATGGATGATTGCCACTTGGGACTCCATCCGGTTACGAATGATTGACATTTAGGGTTTTACCAGTGTTGGGCTGTTCTTGACTTGGATGAAGAACCTCTGGTTCTGGTTCTTAAAAAAACAAAAGAATGGTTCTGTTTCCATTTCACATGGACTTGGACCAGCAGTTAACTGTTTGGTTACCCTCTGGTTAGCCCCTGATTCTAGTTTTTTTTAAAGTTTTTATTTTTCAAACATTCTCGTTCCAGTTCTAGTTTTGAACATAAATGGAATGGGGAAACCCAGTTTCAGTTCTGGTTCCAGAACCAAGTTTCAAAAATCAAATCTGGTTCCGGTCCAGTTCTTACTAACTGGAATGGAAAGGGGTGGTTCTAACCTTTAGTGTTGGGTCAGTACCATCCTTGGCCTTAACCTTGCCTGGACTCAGCCCCGGGCTAAGAGCAGAAGCAAAAGAGCCAAAAATTTGCCAAACCCTGCCCACTCCCTTGTAAACAAGAACGCACCACCTCAAAAGTGTAGAATAAGTTAGGGCCCACAAAAACCAGTATGGCTACTTATAAAACAGAAGACGGCCCACACCAACAACCATTATCATGGAATATTCAGCCCCTCATTACATAATTGGAATTTTGAATTTATACCCGACCTTTTACAGAAATTTAAATTCCATTTAAGTCTTGTTTGGGAAAATAAATGACCTGATTGTGAGAAATAGGCCCTATAAATTAATTTTCTTTTTCAATTTCTTGAGGTAGTTGGACTTATCCGCAAGAGGACTTAAAAAAACTGAATCGCCATATTTAGACAACAAGTTCTAAGTTCTATCATGTCGCCATAAAATAGCAGGAACACCAATTAATTCTACTTTCATCTCTGACCTGTAGCCAAATCTGGCTAAGTCCGGTGAATGATCGCCAACCAGTGTTTTTTTTCTCAAATTTGTGAGGTAGGTGGGTTGTTCATCATCCACAGAGGGCCCTTAGCAAAATTTGGTTAGAAAAGTTTAGGTTTCATGCTATAGTTAGAAGTTATTGTATAAATATGGCGTCTTCAAAAAGTAATTCCTCATAATGTGGCGACAGAATTTTTTCCTGAAAAAGACAGGCCTTTTTACTTATGGCAAGCCCACTCCCGTTTTTTTTCTTTTTCCTGTCGCCAGGTTTCGAAATTTCGCCAAAAGAAAATCACTGTCGCCAACCCACTTACTTACCTCACAAAATTGAAAAAACAAAACAAAACCGTGGCTACAATCCTTTTTTTTGTGGTGCGTTTTTGGTTTTTTAAAATAAAAAATTGACAAGAAACGCCCCAAAAACTCATGAAATTCGCAATCGTCTGCGCAGAACTCGCGTTGCGAGAGAGAGAGAGAGAGAGAGAAAATGTGATTGTGTGCCTGCGCAGGCGCGCCCGTCGATCACGCCTCCTGCCGTGCTTCCAAATCTTGTGGTGGACGCTCTCTCGGTGCGGAACCTACCGCCCATTTCCGGTCTTCTTTTGCACATTTTCAGCGTTTGCAGCTGTGATCAGTTGTCGCCTGGCCGAGAAAGCATTCTGATGATTTTCCGTTTTCTTTCGTGAGCTCCAGGGCGCCCCGAGATTCTTGTGCAATCATCGCCCTTCTTGTTGTTCTTGTTCTCTTTCTAAAATTGATTTTTGGTTTGCTGCTGCTGCTGCGTGAGGGAGCTTTGTTGTTCGAGTCTTTCTTTCTCTCTTTCTTTCTTCTTTCGTATGACTCGCATCGGGGGAGGGGATTATTGTGGAGGAGAAGAAGAGGGAGAGAGCCTGGGAAACAAGGATCGAGAGTAGTGGAACTACTAGGATGGGGGCTGCTGCTGTACACATAGATCCGGTGGCGGAAACCAAGAAGACTCGGCGAGTCACTTTCTTCAGCACAGGATACGAAATGGTGAGAGTGGAAGGGCCAGAAGAAGCAGATTCGGTGGTTGTCACTGCTGCTGCTGCGGATAATAGTAGTAGCACTACTGCATTGGACTCTCCGATTCCAGGTTCTCCTGCTCCTCCAGGGAGCTTTGAAAATCCTTTGTTTGTGCAACATCGCAGTTTCTGGAACGAGTTTCATGGTTCCATAGGGTTCTTTCCCGACGAAAATGCCGCCGAGACTTTCTGCGAGCTTCCGCTAATTTCTTATAAGAGACCTTGGAATGTTGCTGAAGTCTTGCCTTCCGTAGATCCTCCCGGACAGCAACAGCAGCAGTCTTCTTTGAAAACACGTCAGGACGACTGCTGCGTCGTCCATTATAGCCATGATGCTACAACCGTTCAAGGATCTGCCAATGCTGCTGCGGAGCTTGAAGAGGTTTCATCAAGGACATCCGATGCTGCTGCTGCCAGATTGCAGGGGGAGGCGGCTTCGTGCGCGCTGAATGGAAGCGGGCATGACCGTCAGTCACCTCCTCCAGCGACGACTGTGATAATGCCATGCACCAACGCTGATGACCTGAAAATGCTTAAGGAGGAGTGCTTGTTCGAGGCAGGCGAACACACTCCCTTTGCTCCTCATCAGGCTGCTTGGTACTACTCCTCCTCAGATCTCTTTTGTTGTTCCCATTCTTCTGTTGCTGAAGACTGAAACAGCCGATTGCAATGCTCCCCATACGAGATGTGGTGATATCCTCTCCTCTGAAATAAGGTGCAAGACATATCTTGATGGATCTGGAAACCTCTCTAACCTTAGTATTGGACCTCTCTCAGCTGTCAATTCTGTTTTTTCATAGAGAAAAGATCATGGCTTGAATAACAAGTATGGAGAAGTTGTCAGTACCCTTGAGAATATATCCTCTCTTCAGAAGTATTGATGTTGTGTTGATGATGCAGCTGTCCCTGGGCAACATTTGGGAAGAAGATGGAGAGGGCTGGCTTTGGTGCAACCAGGCGGCAGGTGTGTTGTGCTTCCTCTTTCTCATACCACAATGTGATGGATGCTCTTGTTCACATGTGAATGAATGACCATTGCTGTTGTTCAAACTGCTCCTCCATTTTGTTTGTGTTTATTTTTATTTATTTCTTCCTCTCTTTTCTTTAGGGTTCTGTTCCTCTTTTTCACAGTTGATGTTATATTGTCAGATCTAAAATTATCTGTAATCTTATTATTGGGTATATCTGAAATATTTGATGCTCTTGTTCACATCAAACTCCTCCATTTTGTTTGTGGGTATTTTTTTTCTCCTCTCTTTTCTTTAGGGTTTCTGTTCCTCTTTTTCATGGTTGCTGTTATGTGGTCAGACCTGAATTATCTGTAATCTTATTATTGGGCATTTTCTCAATTCTTTTCGGGTTGACTTAAACTGAAAGTGTTGAGAATTTCTCAGTACTTATGATCTGAATGCCAGTGGCTATATTAGGCTGAATGTCTGAATGAGGTGTATTGTAGTGCCTTCCTTTTATGTGTTTTTATCTGTGGAATCGGATATGTTGACAAACAGAATTGGTCTTTCTGTCCAGGGTGGAGTGTTTCTTCTGCTTTTCCTGGGGGCTCTGGGTTCTTACATTGTGTTTACATACACTGGTAGACCATGGTATATTTATGGAACTTTGAGTCTGATTCTCTTGATGGCAACATATGCTGGCTTCTACTGTGCACGTATGCGTAGACGATTCAACACTGTTGTAAGTTCTCACAATTTCACCCTTCCTTATCTTTTTGTTGTTCAACTTTTTCAACTCCTGTTATTTGAGGCCTCTCTGCCTTATGATCTTTCATACATTTAGCAAATTAGAGTTTTCTCAAATTATGTGGTGTGTATCATTGAAGCTTGAAGTCAAAATCCTCAACGGTTGCAATCTGGATGCTGAAAGCATCCTTTCACTGTGCAGGACAGTAATGGTGACAATGTGGTCAGCACAATAGGTGATCATGTATCCCACCTTATGTGTGGCTGCTGCTCCTTATGTCAGGTATGTGCCCAGCTCTTCCTCTTATTCTCTCACCTGAAAACATGAAGAAAGAGTAGTTACAATATTATAGAGAGTACAACCACATTTATGCAAGAATATCAGGTTGTGGATGAACTGTGCGTTGACTCAGCAGTTTAATGATTTTTTATCAGCACAAGACATCCAGATTTTACTCCATTTATACTACATTCATTGAGTTCAGCATCTTTATAAGATACTCAGTGATCATATTTACTTAAACCCATTGGTCCTCTTGGATGTTTCTTAAAGTCATAACATTCTTCAACTCCTTTGTGCAGGAAGCAAGGACATTGAATTCTGATAATGTGCAGGATGCTGTCTGGCATGGGCACAGTGACTTTCATGTCATTGGCAATCAAGTGGCATTTTCCCCCATCGCTTCAGGGAAATCAAGTTCTTCAAGTTGGAAGATGCTGCCACCATGGAGGATACAATCCTCTCAGTCCAAAGAGTCAGCAGTGATCACTGTAACTTCAGATTCAGATTTAGAGGACCAGCAGATGTGGAGTCAAGAGGACTCAGACTCTGTTCCCTTGATGAAGCTTGGACCCTGATGCTCCATTTTACAGTTGCCTAGAAACACAACCTGGTGATCATGATGCAAGGAACATGGATCAAACACAAGCAGTGTTACACTGAAGCACCACCTCTAGCTTATGATGCCTCCTGCTGGACCATGTACTGTTAAGCATGCGCATCTCATGCAAGCTCCAGCTGGAAGTTTTCACAAGGCTCTGATTGTGGCATGCAAAGCACAGTTTGTTCATGGGTGAACAAGCCTCTAATGTCTGATGTTTTTGGCGGATGGAAAGTTCACATCTTGAAGAATGGCTTGAGACAGAGCAAGTGGATTGAGCTCTCCAATGTATCTAGCTGTTGGAACAGGTGACCCTTCCACTCTTTCCTTGTAGTTCATATGCAAACTTCAAAGGTGGAGTGAGAGAGTGCATGGAGAAAATGAATGTTGTATGTAAGACCAACTAAGTTTGTAATTGAACTTCTCTTCAAAATACAGAAATATCATGTCCAACTTTTGAGTATGATTTCAAGTAGTGTGAGAGCAAGACAAGAGGTAGATGGGTTCTTATGACTTTTAAACCCTCAGATGTGAACATACCATGTGTCAACAGACACAGACAGGGTCAGAGGAGTCAAGGAACCACCAACTAGTATCCAGGTTTCTCTGGGCACAAAAGATAGTCGAATTACTGCTTGGAGGGCGTGAGCTGCAACTGTTCAATGGAAAACCCATATTGAATGGAATGTTTCAGGTGATCTATTTTTCTTCGGTACTTTCTCACAGTATGATATGGATTTCTTAAGTGAGAGTACACACACATTTGTTGCAACATCGTATATGAATACTTTTAAGTGATCCAAAAAAGTGTACTGACTACTGAAATTAAAATGCCTTCCATTTGTATCTGGTATTCATAAAAGTGTAAGAAGGCAAACTCCTTCCTCATAAAGGCCATTCATTATGTTGGTAAGCATGAATTGGAAATATGAAAAATTCTTTGACAAAATTGAATGTGAGTTCATGTTGTTTTGTTTCATTTTGCATTCACACCACATTAGCCCCATGAATAGAACCATGAATGTCTTGAGTGGAAATTCCAATTGGACTTTTTTTCTGTTTGCACTCATGTAGACCCCTTTGCTATAAAACATACCTTTGCTATACCCATAACACAATGCAACCAGGAGCAACCACAGCTGACACTCCCATGTAGAGTGTAGAAATGGAAATGTACATAGAAAGGAGCTGCAGGCCCCCTCTGAAACTGACATTAACATGAACATCATGTGAGCAAATCCCACCCAACCTTCTTTGAAGAAGAGACAATCTGAAGAACACCCTGTTCAAAGTTCAGACCTAACACGTGAACAAATGCTGGTTCCTCACCATTGGGTACATACATTCCACAACAGAACAATCTTTTTGAACTAAACTCTCAAATTGAGATGAATTCTTTTTCACAATATGCCTACTTTACATCTTACTCAGTCTCCTTAAAATATTTGTCTTCTCACATTCACACCTTGAAATTCTTCCAGTATAATTCCAATCTCTCCAAGTTTTGATAGGCGATACCATACTAGGTAGTAAATGGTTGTGCATCTCTAAACTCCTGACACAAATTGCCAATGAGCTATAGAGATCTTGATAGATAGTGCACAAAGTTGAACTGATGCAAAGCAGTTTGTCACCATTGGGTAAATTTCTTCCCGACCCAACGATGGCTCCAAACACATTGCACAAGCTCAAATAGACGCATGCAGTTTCTCAGCATTGGGTAAATTTTTTCCTTAACCTGAACCCACATTCCTAACTACTAAACCCACAAACAACTACACATTTAGGGTCTTTCCCACAACAGAGGCCGGACTGGATATTGCACACACCCTCACTAAAGCATCAAGCCTTCATAACAACATGAAATTCTTCTAGAAGAATTCCAACAATCTCTCCCTTCCATCACAATACCAGTGGCCATATTATAATAGTTTGTACATTCATGACTACTCTCATAGTGCAGAATTTGCTCACATACAAGATTTGACACATGAGGATAAATGACAAGCTTCAATGCTGGCTTAGACACCTAATGCTCACTTACCATGTTCAAAGACCAACAACACAATCAGCATGAGCAAAATCAGGTACTCACTCCCACATATAGTGCAGAAACAGAAGTAAATAGGAAGGGAATATATCTAGTGTCCCACTCTCAAATTGACAGTAAGATGACCATCACATAATCAAATCCCACATAAAACGTGTCTTTAAACTTGAGCCATAATATCTTGAACGATTATATTCAAAGCTCAAACCCCAAGTTCATCCTTCAAAAGCTGCATCAATTGGGGTAGTAGACACCAACAATGTCAGCAAAACAGAAAATCGAAAAAAACTTCAGATTGAACTTTTTGCTCAAACTTTTTGCCATTTCTGTCACATGCATTGCATTGCACTTGTCACTCACATTCCCAACAACTAAACTGTATACACAAACTTCAATCATGGTCCTAAAATGTTCACTTCCCGTGTTCAGGAACCCACAACACAATGAGCACAAGTAACATTCTGCATGTAGTCTCCCACATTGACTGTCTAGCAAATGTAATTACATAGAAAGGGAACAATGTCCCACTCATGACTGACAATAACATGAGTCTAAATTCTTTATGGTAACCATAAAGCTTAAGTTCACATCTGAATATTGCTTGACATTTTATGGGGCTCGAATTGATGGTCCCAGATCAACTTGGATCTTCACCTCTGAGAATGAATGGCCCTCTTTTCTGTGCTCCTTGATGGTGCATGTCCATCAGGTAATGAAGTTGAGTTGCCATGGTCTAAATGTGGATGAACAGTCCATTTCGAAAAAACAAAGCTTGTCATTGTTTTCTTACTTTGGGTACTTGTGATAGTGTTTCCCTCTACCCAAAATATGAACTTGTTAACATTATTAGATTTTTGGGTTCTCCGTGCTTTTCATCCCTCCTCTAGCATTTTTGAACAAAATTTCCCATACCGTTTGCAAATTTTAAAAGATTTGAAAAGTATCCCCAGTATAGGGTTGGTTTTACAAGGTTTGAGTATGATTTTAATAATGAAAACACACCTCATGGACATGACAAAATACATTCAAATATTCAACTTATTAACTTTGAGGGCACCAAACAATTTTTTTTACTTGCAAAGCAATTTTAAATACTTAATGTCTACTTTTTAAAAGTTCACAAAATTCCAAGTCCCATTCATTGTGTCACAAGTACCTTGAAAAAGAATAATTATTTTAATTCAAATCTGGAAATCTCATGCCAACAATAGTTTCAAAGAAATGTACCTAAAAGAAGTTATATTATTTGCTTTAATAAAAAAATTATTTGTTTGTTTGTTTAGGAATTGAAATTTGAAAGGTATAATACACAAAATTGAAAGGACAGAGAAAGAGAAATTGTGATTGAGAAAAAAGATACGAAGATGAATTACAGACATGATACAATATAGCATTCTAAAGGGCGTATGTGAAATAAAGAAGCAAGTAAGAGGAAGATCACAAAAGATGCTCAACCCTATACCATATTAATCTACTACCATAGATTAAATATAAGTACATTAGTGTGAAGACAATGATTTCAAGGAAAAGAATTTTTTGACACCTAATCTAATAAGGTCACCAAAAATTAGACAAAACACAAAATTGCAAACTTTCATTTCTAGTCCTAATTCTTGAAATTGGAAAAAAAAAGTTCTTGTAAAAGGAAATATTGAGGATCTAAGAAAATAAAATTTTCATTCTCTTAATTCTACAATTTTACAATCCAATTGAAAATTGATGAAATTCTGCTAAACTTTATTAAGACAATGCACACAACAAAGGGGGAGAACAAGGAATAGAAGGAAAGACCCCCAATTGGGCCAAAAAACAAAAACCCTCAACCAAGTGGACAAGAAAGAGGAGTGGAAAAAATCATATACCTAACCCCCTCCCATCATAAGAAGCATCTTAGAAAAGGAGAGGGAAGTACACCATAAAGAACACCTAGCCTAGAAGAACCCTCACCAACAATAATGGCCCACCTTGAAATAGATGTAGCTTACACCTGTTGCAACATCACTAACATCTTTGCTTGTAAAACCCACACAGAACTGAAAGAGGAGGGCCTTTGGAGCTCTTTGTAGCCCATGCCATGATGTAATACAACGATGGAAAAAATTGTCAACTTGTTGATGTAGACATTTAAAAACCTCAATGGCAAGAAAAAGAAACAAGGCTACAGGGTATAGATTTCAATACTAATCCTTCCTTTGTTTAAGCCATCATTATCTCAGCCACCCCCCAAAATAATGCAACATGTGAAACTAAGTTCACTTGAATGGGGTCAACAATGATGACATCGACCAACATGCAAATGACATCAAGTAAAAGCACAATGTTGATTAGTTGATGTGAAGACTAGAAGGTAGGAGGCGAAAGAACATGGGTTTGTTCACATGCAACATGAAAACCTGCATCTCTTACAATGGATGTAAAGGTGTCTCACATAACATCATGGGATGTTGTCCTCTCCCCACCATGAGTGCAAGGAAAAAAATGAAGCTTCATGAGGTTTAAAGCTTGGCCACAAATGCAATGTGACAAGCCAAGGGCCAATGCATGGGGGAGGCCCAACTTGGTGTGCATTGCGGAGGGAAAAATGTTTGAGGCCAAATAGAAAAAAAAGGATGATTGGGTGGGTAGACAACCAAGCCTTCATTTTGAACCTTGCATAAGACCTCAAATGTGTGTAATGTGAATTTGAAAGCGAGTCAGAAAGGATGTTGGAAAAGGAACGATCATGTAATATTTTTTAAATGCTCTCCTAAAACCAATTTACACTTTTTTTTGCAAACTACTCAAAGGCGGGTACGCATGATGCTACCACCATCATAAGAAAAAAGTTTGTACACCAACTTCAAGTGGGCTTGGAATGAAGGCGAATTTGAACTATTCACCCTTATCACCTCTAATATGAATGAATGAAAGTTTACTAAGAATGTCAAAACAATGACAAGGGCAATAAAAGCCCAGCTCCCAATATATGTTGTTGGCATGATAACCTTACAATAAATGAGGCCAACCCTTCTAAAAAAAATGGGGAAAAAATCTACCAATGCATTAGGGAAACTTTGGGCCAATCTAAAGACTTAGACCTAGGAGCTTGCCAAAAACCCCCATAAGGGACGAATCAAAAGTTGCAAGTTAATGTTGAAAGCCTAAAAGAGGGGGGGCGAAAGTGCACAACAAATAAAAATGCCTTTGGGTGAAACATCGAGAAAGGATATCAAAAGTAGACTCAACATCCCCCAAAACCTTGGGAACGTTTCAACATGGTGGACATCTTCATGTAATGTGACTTACAAAAAAGAAGAGGATAAAGAAGAAAACCAAAAGGTACGCCTAAAACCCTAATGCCATTTGGAAGGCAGCAGAAACCAAAAGAAGGGGAGAATAGGAGGGAGGCTTGAAGGGGACCAAACTAAGCATGAAAGTGGGTAAGAACAAAAAAAGGTTTGACAAGCATATCACCTTGGTGCATGCCAAAAGACGAAAGGAAAATAAACAATTTTTTTAAAGGGGAGTGATGATTTTTAAAAAAAAGGACTCTAAAGCATACTTAAAAACATGAACAAAAGGGAAAAACTATGATAAATGGCCTCTTGTTACCCAAAGCTTTTAGAAAATGGTCTTATGTGAAATGGAGTTGAAAGTGTTTGCAATGTCCACTTGAAACGCCACCCAATTGGGATGGACATCCAAAGTAGCTTGGATACCATGAGCCATAGCCTCACACCCGCCTTCAATAACCACACTAAATTGATGTGATGACAAATGTGGAGAAAATGTGTCATAAAATTAAAGACACAATGCCCCCCCCCCTTCAATAGTTAGTAAAATGCTTCACCCACTATTATTGATCAAATGTTACCTAAGGGTTTAGCCAAAGCTAAAAGCCTAACAGCACCAAAAATCCAATCAATAAACCTTGGGATATGGCCTACAACCACATGGGAGCTTAATGGGTGGAGCTAGATGAAAACATTCACTAAATCCTTTAGGTCAAAGAATCATAAAGATGCTCAAAGGCCATGCCTAAGGGACCCTTTATCAATAAATGGGACAAACACATGAATGCCAACCTAAAAAAATCAAGAAAAAACTTGCGGTTTGCATTTAGCTGAAAATCCATTGATGAATTTAGGCAAAGAGAATCTAATCTTGAAAGATGCAAAGTTCACAACACATTGACAATTTCAGGAAAAAAGGTTGGGGCAATAGGGGCAAGAGCCTTGGAAGTGTGTGCAAATTCTTTTACATGCCCAAGGGCTAAACTTTCGCTTAAAAGTGAATGCGCATTAAGGTCAACCAAACATTGCACATGTGGAGTTCACAATTTTATTTTTTTAGAAATTTTAATTTGAATGTTTGGTGTTTTGGGAATGTAAAATTGTCCATTTGAAAGTTGGAGGCAAGTGGAATACCTAAACCTTAAACTTACAAGTTCTTAAATTGCAACACATGTTTCAATTTGATTAGCTAAGGGAAAAGTTAGAAACAAAAACATGGGTTTTTTCAATTTTTATAATTGATAAATGTTATGTAGAGTAATATTGTCATTTTTTATAGAAATTTTTTTAAAAAAATTTCCAATTTAAAAGATCATGGGTTTTATAGACTATCGACAATCTTACCCAAACCTGATAAATTAAAGTATTAAACTTGCTTGTAAGCCCTTATTTTAACATTATAATGGCTTCACAATCATACCCGGGGAAAAAATTCAACATTTTGACACATGTTTATTAAGTAATAATAGTCCATAAATGTTTTTATGGATTATGACAAAAGATGTTACATCACTTAAAAAGTCCACCTTGTAATGAAATGATGACATTTTATTTTGAAAATCTGAAAATTGATTCTACAAGTGTTATAGATTAGTTAGATGAATCCCTTTTATAATTTTCAATCATGTCCCAACACATATTATACTAAACTTAAAGGTACCCCCCCAAAAACTACCCTTGTGACACCAAAAAATGGATTGTGCAACTACCCTTGAGTCGACGAACAAAGGGAAGGATGGGTGTAAAATTTAAAAAAGGCATGGTCACTAAGGAGCTTGATCCACATGCAACATCGTTGCAAGTGCTTATGCTTTGAAAAGGTGTTCCACCTAAAGCTCCTCCTAATCATTTGAAATTTTTTGTTGAAAACATGTCCTAGTCTCTTTATGCCCAATTATCCACCCCTAGAAGGAAGATTGAGACACACTTGTCGATACAACAAGAATAAGTGCCAAGTGGCCATGTCAAATGAATCCTAAGCAAGGCAATCAAAGGAGAGACGAAAAGCTAGTTACATTTCTCATTAGAAAGCAAAAGAGATGCACAAGTATAAACAAATCAAGGAAGATTTAAAGGAAAGGCATTGAAGGGGTCCAAAGCCAAAACTTAGGCCCATGCATGTGGAGATGAAATCAACCTTGGAAGGGGGAAACCAAAGAGCAAGGGGCATCACTTGTTAAAAGACCATGAAATGCTTGATAATGTTTTTGATGTTGCACCATGCCATGTTGTGAAAATAATAACCCACATTTAGAACAAGGGATGTCATGTTGTGCCCCACTTTAACTTGTGAAAGATGAGGAAAACCAACTATCCAATGAGCACTAAAAACCACACCAAGATGGAAAAAGGAGAAAGCCCAAAAGTTGAAGGCAAAAATATAAAAGAAATAAGAGAAAAGAACCTAATGTAACGAAACAAAACCCCCATAGAAGAAGGAAAAATCAAAGAAGGATGGGAGAAGAAATAGATGCCATCCTTTATTTAAAAAAGAAAAAAAACAACCTGGAACAAAAGGGTAGCCTAGCCCAAAAAAAGGTAGCATGGACCAAAAGGGCAACTTGGACCTAGAAAAGGGTAGCTTGGATCAAAAGGGCAACCTAAACCCCCCCCAAGGGAAAAAAAAAACCTCAACGATTATAAGCCATGATGTTCTACCAATGCTGCCTTCACTTCCATGCTCCTCTACAAACGCACATTTCCATTGCCTTTTATAGCTCCTATCACCAATGTTGCCCTCACATCCATGCTCCTCTTTAGAACACACATCTCCTTCCTTCCTTCCTCCCTTACCTCCCCTAGCAAGCTTGAGAATTCTTCTATGTAATTATGGTGGTTTTTGTGACCATGGCAACTATTAGATTTGGTTTCCCATAAGAAGACATGTTGAAGTAAGTTTTTTTATATGGGTTTGTGACCATTGAGTTTTGTAACTTGTAAATGTGACTAATAGTGTGGAGCATTCAACAAAGGTGACCTTGTTTTCTAGTAAAAACAAAAAGCATATGTACATGAACATAATTTTTTGAGCTCAAGACTAATCAATTCTCCACATTATTGTAGATTATGGATTTTGTGTTGGGTTTTAAAATTGAAATCCAATCATAACAAACATTAGACAATTTGACTTCAATTATTATAGATCAATTGTTTATGTGAAAAACTTATCCAGATCCATGTTACTTTAGATGATCAAAGGGCTAGTTAATAACAATGTAAAACTATTTTATTTTAAAATTAATTAAACTACTATTAATATATAAATTAGAATAATTAAATTATATAAATAATTTCTTTCAAATCATAAACATGTTATCATATGGCATTGGACCCACAATTTATAACTTGCATCTTTTTTTGGATCAAGTTATGGATAGTTTGGACCTACAATTTTGTTGATGAAAAATGTTTTATTTTTAGTTGATTGTCCATAAATCTCCAAACTCCCAGAAACATCAAACCTATGATTAATGTCCATATAAATTTTTAAAAAAATTCTTGTCACATCATCATGATTGTTTTTAATCATGTAAATCATGATCATAAGATATTCAAAGTGAGAATTAAACCTTCACCTCCTTGGGCGTAATTCAAAGCCTTTACCATTTAACCACCACCTCACATGGTGACAAGTATTATAAACACAAAAATACAATTTATTTATTTTTGAATTTTACACATTGTAACCATTTTATGTAAATAAATAGGTTTCATAATAGTGGAATTAATTTACACATGCATTTTATATCATTATTTTATTTAATTCATTTTTTAGCCTCATAATTAAATTGAAATTTGTAAGTTCATTTCATTTCAAAATGTAAAAAAGTATTATGTTAGTTTTTTTAATTTAAAAATCCTAATGTAATGTTCTAAATTTGGATTTGGGTGATAAATTCAAATATAAAATTTTAGTTACATCTAATTTATTCAATTTAGGATTACAAATAAGATTTACTATCCTACCTTTGTTGTAGCCAAATCTAGGTAGATCCTCTTATGGATGGTTGTTAGTATGGCTAGACCACAAAAGTGAAAAAAAACCTTAACAAGAAACACATAATTATAAATGATTCTATGTTTTTTTCTTACATTGTAAAAATGACAGTTGTCAATGTATAAGTATTTAGGAATATGAGAACCAAATTACTATCCTTCTTTAACTAATTAGTAATTAAAAAATAATTACATGATATATTTTAAAAATTTAATATGCATAAATAGGTGTAGAGAATGTAAGATTAAGGTTATAGTTAAATTTCTATTGTTTGCAGACAAAAGTTTTGGATCATTATCCTTGAAAGATCATGACTATTTTAAAGGTTACACCTTTTTTGTGTAAAGGCTACAAACGCTTTGGAACAACAATAGTAAAATAAATTCCAAAATTTACCTTATTTTGTTTCTTTCATATCCACTCTTCACATTCCCAACAATAAAAGCATCAAAAGTAGCATTGTAGTCACAAATGACATGTGACAATCCATATCATAATTTGAATGATTTATTTTAGTCACAATATTGAAGCTTTAAAAATTGACATAGGCTACATCCATAATGTGTATAGTAATACGGTTGATTTGATTAATATATTATTTTTGTTAACCACAACACACATACTTAGTTTTCATGTTAGTGAAAATGGACATATTGGCCATTTTAAACTAGTAAGCTTGACTTTACAATTGGTTTAGTTGGGATGCTACTAGCATAGAAACTATGATTTTGTTGTATTGCCAATATGATTGTTGTTAGCCAACAAGGTTCGCTACCTAGCTATTTTCTTTCTTTTTTCAATTGTGTTCCACCAATGCTTGAGCTCAATGACATATTTCAAAATGTCTTCCAACTTTGATTGTAGGTGAATACTAAACATATACATCAATGAAACCCAAGTGGCAAGTTCAAGTTCTCATAAAAACACAAAAGGCCCTTAATTTGTCCATAGCGAGTGTATTTTGTTTAAAACTCAAATGCATGAGAAAACTACAAATGGGAAAATTAGGTACATTTTAAAATACATTCCATACATCTCTATGATTAGTGCTCCATGTGATGATAAAACCATTTCAAATATGTTTTACCCCACAATCCATCTTCCAATGTTGGGTTTTAAGGGTTGGTTTGAAAACATTATTGTACATGTATCACTTTTGACTTTTTGTGGTCAACATTTTTGGCACATGTTGGAAATAAACATATCCCATAGTTGTTAGTGTTTGCAATTGGAAGCATAGGCACAAATGTATACATTTTTTTTCTTGATGACATGATCCCTCTTTTTCAATTAAGGTTTTACCAAAATCATAGGGCAAGTTCCATTTTTTCTTGATTTCTCTTCAAAAAACTTTGTAATCCAAAGTGGTCATGATTCTAAGAATTGAAATGTTAATCTCAATTCAATGTCGAGTATCATAATTTTTATCAATTTCACCTTCTTTTTGCTTATGGACATTAAGTTTCATTGGATTGGTAGTCATAGTGTAACTCCAAAGTTTTCAATATGAAAACTATCATGACATTTACTTTGATGCTTCTATCGACACCAAATATTTTTCCAAGATTTTTTTGCACATCATGTCCACTAGTGATGCACATAAGTTGAATTTGGGCTCAACTAAATCAACTTCCTTTTCTATGATGTGCATTTTAGACCTTGGAATATGTAAGAAAAACTAACTAGATTAGTGGTTATGTCTACTGAACTCTAGAAATAGTCCAATAAATGAAAAGTAAAAAATGAACAAAAGGATAAAAAAAAAGCCACAAATGAACCTTATGGTGGGACCCTGGGGTCCCATACGGACCTTGGCCTCCCATAAATGCCATAGCGTCATCAATATTCGTTAGATTCAAAAAACGAAGGCGGCAATTGACTCTTCTCGCTGAGATCTATCTAGAACCATAAAGAGGTTTTCCAGTTGATATGGTGACCTAATGCATTGTATTGACTAGTCTGGCCTCAAGGCTGTGATGATTACTTGGAGAAGAACTACAATGTTGATTTTTGAGGCGGTCCTAATGCGATGACCACCTTCTTCATGGGGCGTCTCGGCCTTGCTTTGACCAACGCTGATGGAGCTGGTGTGTTTGGGGTTGATTCCACCATTGCATCTATTGTTGCAAGCTGTCGCTTTTTATTTTCGTGTCACTGGTGGCGCCTGCTCTTGCTTGTTGTCAATCTACGCGTAGAGAACACCAGGAATTTTAAGGTAGTACGATAGGTGTTCGAGGGGAATTGAGAAGCACTTTTTGCCCAGGGAGATCAGCTTCTTTTCAGTGAATGATAGCATGGGTGTAATCGACAAACGGATGGGTAGGAATGTTGCATGTTCGATTGTGATAGCGCTAACATTGAACAAATCTCGGATAGAAGTGATTGACAGATCAAGCTAATATTTGTGGCATTTACCAATGGTATGTTGATTGCCTCATTGTTTGGCGTTGAGCACAGGGATTGCATGCTGACATGGCCTTCACCGAACTCAAAGAAGTAGTTAAACGTATATCAAGCATGCAACGGCTTGAAGTGCTTATTGAAGATGGGGCCCCCAACCAACATAGCATAGGCATTGCACATCACGATGATCAATGAAGCTTGCATCAACCCCCTTGACCCCATTGATGGCCTCAACGATCGCCATTGGAGAGTAGAAGTTCTTGCCCTTCGTTGCATTGTGGCACCATGCGATGACCCAATCGGCGGTATTATGGGAATGTCTTGGGATTAGGTTCACCAACAGGACCTTCGAGTAGAACATGATGGGGAGTAGAGTGAAGAACTGCATGACAAGCTGCAACTTGTTCTGACCGACATAATTGTTGAGGATTACAAGTAGAGTTTTCAGCATTGCTATCTTACAGCTTAGCAGCGTCTTGAATTTCTCCAGATGGTACGTGAATCGTAAGTTGCAGAGGGCATCAACATCCTTGCCTTGAGCTCGCTCATCATAGAAGAACACATTGCTGTTGTTGCTAGTTAGGTCGGCAACCACAAAATTCAACACCATGAGGTTAGAGTTTGGCCGATGGGTGCAAATGCCCATAATGAGGCATGGCAAAACTACCATCAAAATCTTTGATTTGGATCTAAATTTGAGGCATAACAGTCGAAAAAGTCATGTTGTTGTCACCACCATCATCATCACAACACTCGTCATCATAATGATTAGGGATTATGGTAAGTGGAATAGGCTGATTGGGGGCATGATGTTTGACAAACTTTTCACAAAATTTGACACCATGCGGCGCTGACCAATGGCAGCATCCAAATGCATCTGCTTTTCCATTAGTAAGCGATTGTGTTTGTTAGCAAGAAGGTTATCGCACTTGAGCTAGATATTGATTCAAATGTAACAGTCGCATATGTCTTCGGCTAAACGAGCTAAGTGAAGGCCAGGATAGAAAAGGTGCATGTACTAAATCCATCTCAAATACGATACAACGCGAGCACCATCATTGGAGGCTTCGATCTTGGACTTGTAGCATTGGTGCAGTTTGGTGAAGGTTAGAGTTACATCAAGAAGATACTGCTTCGGGCAATGATGTGTGCAAGGGAACCCGTCCTTGACCTCCCATGTCTTGCCATCTACCTTGATTGCGTCTAGGTCGTTATCGTGGATTGCATGAATAGGAATGTGAGGGGGACAACGGGTATGTAGCATGTTGATGTTGTTCTTCAGGACATTATGCAATTGATCGATCTTAGTGCCGTTGATGAAAATGATGGCTCGAATTTCGCACTCCAAATATCCATTCTAGAGAAGATCGATTACGATGCCTTTCGACTACTACCATTCGGAACTAACCCGGTGTGTTGCCATGGAAATCCAATCGGCCTGGATCTGATCGATCGCCTCCTGACCCATCTTCGAAATGACCCATTGTAACACGTTCGCCTTGCAATTTGATGGAAGGCAACGTTGTCATTATGGCATAATCTGTTGGGAATCATCAACTCCACCTAATCGGCGTTAAACGTCATGAGCTTGCAACACTGACATTAACATAACATTGCTGCTCGATGTTGCACGGGCCAATGTCACTATGGATTTTGCTAGAGAAGGAGCAATAGCCTCCGATGCTGCTAGTGCCACGTCTATATTAGTTAGGTAGTTGATGATAGTACTCTTCCATCTTTGGGTTAAAAAGCAATTGGGGAATCTGATGAGAAACTCCTCCACCTCCCTATAGCTTGCATCATGGCGCTTAATGATTTGCTTCGTTAATCGTCATTGTTGTGATACCCAATTAAGCAATGCATGAGACCGTTCAACGCTTCATAACCCTCCTCCTCACTCATCATTGATGATTAGCTAATGCAATAGCAGAATGTGCACCAGGTAGGACCCCACACCCAAAAAAAAAATTTAATTGCCCATTCGACGATGGGTTTATTTGGGACCCTGCAGTCCTGCCATAAGGTTCAAATGTCCCATGTCCATTGTCAAAGGATTGTTGTAGCACCTTAGCTTTAAAACAAATTGTTGTTCTTACATTAAAACCCTATTTAACCTCCTTGCAACTACCTAACTTAGTAGATCAATTTGGAATTTTAATTTCATAAAATATGTGTCGAAATGATTAGAAGCAAGTGGGATTAGAGCATGGAAGGCCCACATTTTTATAACTTGGTTATATAAACAATTAATTCAAATACCTTTGTTATATCATTAGGTGTGTTTTTTCATTCTTTCAATATTGGGTTTTTTTGGGCTAAATGAAGCAATTTGAGGCGAGGGGTTTAAAATATATTTTTAAGGATTGAAATCAAGAAGTTTTACTTATATAAATGCCTTTGGCTTTTCTATTGTTTTTTTTTAAAAACCATATCTTTTTTCTTCTTTTATTGCAAATTCCTTTTCCATTTTTTTGGGAATTCATTTCCTTGATTATTTGTTGCATCATTGCTTGTAATCTATTTTAAATGTTTTTAAATTTTTAATACATGTATTGTTGTGATTGACCACTGGGTTTTTTAATTTTCAAGTTATTGACATTATAAGAAATTTTGTCTAGTTTGATTGTATGTTTTATGATTGTTGGTGTGGCTCATGTCCAAGTCAATTAATTTTATGTTTGCAATTGTTGTAGTTTTACATGTTCCCAAGTTGCAAACATTTCTTATCGCAAGTGGAATTGAATTTTGGCACAATATTAATTTGTAATTGCAAATGTAAACATTTGTGGTGATTGTTGTGCATTTTGGATGCAAAGGTGGATGAAAAGTGGGTTCATGTCAACCATAGTTGATTACATCCAATAACAAACGATAATCAAGTTATTTTTGCAATTATTATTTGTACTATTGAGCTTGTAAATGCCAATTTTTTTGTTATTGGTGCAACCATCTTCACAAATAATAAATAAATAAATAAATATAGTTACATTTTCATGAAAACACGATTAGATAGCTATTGTGACTAATTAAATTATACATTTGGATCAATAGATGGATTAAAATGTTAAAAGGGTTGGTATTAATACGTACGTAGGTTGGTAGGTTATAGGTAGGTGGATGCATTACAAGAAAATATGATTTTTTAAAAGTTCCAACTTGACTGAAATGCCCACATTGACCAAAGGGGATGGTTGTTTTGACCAAAGGCCTTGGGCATGAAAGACACGAGTTATGTTTATTGAGAAATTTGGCTAAAGTGACCTTTTTAACCATGTGACAAACCAAACATCTAGTCAAAAAGGTTAAAGGTCTATCAAGATGACTATGGTTTAATCAAATTGACCATATTTAATGGCTGTTGTGATTTACAAATAATCAAATTGGCCATTATGATTTGACACTTAGTCAAATCAACCATACTAATTTGGTTATTTAACTTATAAATTTATTTTGCATAAGGTACATACCAAACCTAAGTTCATAGCTAATAGGCCCTAGGTTAAGCATATTATAAAATTTAATAGGCTACTTACATGTTACCTTTAGGCACATGTAGGTATTTAAATTTATTACATTAATTAATTATTATTTAATAATTGATATTTAATATTCAATAATTTATGATTCATATTTATATAATTAATGAGTCACCAAATAAATGTCAATTAATAACCGATAATTAATTTATCCATCAACTTGTTAATTAATTAATTATTATTATTGAATTATCAATTTTATCTAATGTTTTAGCTAATATTTGATAGTAATTTATAGTAATTAATAATAGTCAATATATAATTGTAAATAATTATTGATATGTGATTATTTTAAACTAAATTTTTAGTTAATAATAATTTTTAATATAATTATTGATAATTATTAATTCAAAGTAAATAATCAATAGCCAGTGATTAATTTTTTAAAAAATTAAATTATTATTATTTAATGTTTAATATTTAATATTTATTAATTCCTAGGAAATAATCAATTATTATTCATTGATATTATTTATTTATCTATAATTATAGTAATTCATCAATTATTTTTAATTATTTTTATTAATTACCTATAGGTAGCCTATTTTATTAACTAGGTTAGTAGCCTAGGCGACCTAAGCCTATCTACTAGATAAGTAGTCGAATTTAAGCCACCTAGGCTTACAAGGTAGGTAGCTTAACTTAGACCACCTAGGCTTCCTAGGTAGGTATGTAGTTTAACCTAATTTATTTAGGCCTACTAGGTTTGTAGTTAATTTAGGCTACATAGGTTTATTAGGTATGTAGTTAACCTAGGCTACAATATGAGAAAATTATGTTCGTTGCAACTTGTTCAATACAATTAAAAAATTTCTGATGCAATGGCTTGAGTGACCCAACACCCACCAGTGCACCATTTAAAAAATCCCATTTTGAATTTTTTTGGATGGGATGAAATCCAACCCAACCCTAGGATAGGGTTTTAGCTTCATAGTTTTTTTTTCCTCACACCCTAACCTTTAATTGTCAATTTTTTTTCTTTTTTCCCACCCCCTCCCCACCTACCCCTTACCTCCTGCTCTTCCCTTTTCTTCCTTTTTCCCCTCCCTTTTCTTGTTCATAATTTTTTCTTTTTTCTTTGGGATCATTTCATTTTTTTGCTTTGGTTTTACTTCTTATTTATTTATTTATTTGAGGCCTTTGTGACCTCTTTGTTTTTTTTTCTCTTTTTTTCTTTTTATTTTGCATTTTTATTTGAAGTTTTTGTGGTCTCTTTGCTCTTTTGATTCTGTGTTTTTTTTTGTCTATACATGTATGTTTTGAATTGTGTGTGTGTGTGGAGCTGTGGAAGAGGAGGACAAGAGCAACAAAAAAGCAAAAAGCAAGAGCAACAAAGAAACAAAAAGCAAGAGCAACATGAAGAGTAACTAGGAAAAAAGAAAGATGAAGAGGAAGAGCAATTAAAAGAAGTGAGTCCCATACGATCCAACCTTTGTAAACCAACAATGGTAGTAGAGGTTTGTTGCCATCACCATGAGCTCTTAATTGTAGTAAAGGTTTGCTGCCTCCACCAAGATGTTTTTTTCTTTTTAAGAAAACATATATATATATGTATAATTTTTTGCTTTTATTTTTTTTCTGGTCTTTTTAAAATAAAATTATTTAATTTATTATTATTATTATTATTATTATTTTCTCTTGTCTTTTTTTTTGCTGGTTTTTTTAATACCAATTTTTTGGCATTTCAAAATTTTCTGATTTTTTCCCCTTTTTTGGTAAGTTTTTCAGTAATTTTTAAATTCTGGTTTTATATTTCTTTTTTAAAAATTTTGATAGCTTATTTAAAATTTTATTTCTATCTCGTTCGTTTTTTATTTATTTATTTTTTTTGGGGTGTTTTTGGGTGTTTTAAAGTTTCTGTATTCTTAGTTTTTTCTTGGATTCCCCCGCCTCCCCCTTTTTTTTCTTTTTCTCTTATTTTTTATTTTTTTCTTTATGTACTTTTAAAAAATTCTGGTTCTATATTTCTCATTTTCATTTTCTTCAATTTAAAAAAAAATGCTATCTTGTTTTTTTTCTTTTTGGTTGTTGGTTTTCTTAATATTGTTTTTTTGTAGTTTTAAAATTTCTGTTTTCTTGGGTTTTTTCTAGAGTTTTTCCCATTGTTTTTCTTGTTTCCCCCGTTTTTTTTGGACTTTTTGAACATTTTGGTTTTATATTTCTAGTTTTCATTATCTACAATGTTTTTGAAAAATATTTCTCTCTTGTTTATTTTTTCTTGTTATTTTAAATGGTTTTTAATAAATTTTTGGGGTTTAAATTTTTTTGTTAATCTAGTTTCTTTTCCTTCCTTTTTTTTTTCAATTTTTGTTGTTTCTCTTGTTTTTGGTGTTTTTAAAATTTTTATTTTCTGTTTTTTTTTGGTAATTTTTGAAAATCTTATTTATCTTTTTTTATTGTTGGTTTTTTTATTGTTTTATTGTTTTTGGTTTGTTCAATATTGTTTTTGGGTTTGTAATTTTAATTATTCTTTTTGTTTCCATTTTCCGTGTGTGTGGGAAAAGGTAAACCCATCCTTTGTGTGTTGGGCAGTTGTTTGAACAAAGACCCATGCCAAATGTGAGTGAGATCACTTGTGAAATGAAAGATTACAAATAAAACCAACACTAATGCCCACATTGGTAAGAATCGTTTCTTCCAAGTTGTTCATTTTATTAAACATTCCAACATAGGGTGTGGGGTCTATCCTCCCCATGTAATGACCAAATTAAAGAAGAATGAGAATCTTGTTGGTTTAATTTGAGCTAGCAAGGTCTCTTATGCAATGGGCCTTAAAGATGTTTGGGATAACCAAAATTGGACAAGATCTTCATTTATAAAGGAGTGTGAAAAAAGAGGTCATTTGACTTGTGAATTATCGTGAATTAGAAATGATTCATGACCGATAAGTTCCATCACATTCAATTTTCACTTCAAATTTGCATTGTGTTTCAAACATGTGTTTTCCAAATTATACTCATTTGTTTGTGTGTATGTCCATTTTAGGATTTGACGTACCACCAAAGAGGCCTTGATAGTTGATTCAATGAAAATAATTTTGGCAAACTAGCAATTATACACTTGACAAAATGTTCAATTTGCACAAAATGTAATGGCACACTATAAGAATGCAAATGGATTATCATTGAAATCTATTAATGAGAGTTTTAGTGAGAGTGACGGTGAGAGCAATTAGCTTGACATTCCATTTTTGGACTACTACACATTTTGTACCACACGTATGGCATCCATGAATTTTCTATGCCACATTTTTGTAGACTAATTTAACCTCCATGGATATAGCCCATTGGCATTGGAAATGAATGTATGTAAACATATTTAGTTGTAAAAAGTTTGAACTTTATTTGTACATAAACAATGTTACTAAAATTCATATATAAGTATGTGCATCTTGCATTGAACAAAAAATTGATTAGATGTATTGCTAGTACATGAAGTTTTGCAATTATAGCCCAAAATATTTGTGGAAGTTCCATTAAAGCCTAAAGGCATGATTTTTTTGCAATACCCTCATTGTAAAAACAATTTCCTATTTCATAGTTAGAACTTTGAGATAGTTTATATATGCATGATGAGGGTATTGCATTTACACTTTTTCTATGCAATACCTTTGGGATAGGACAAAACATATTTTTTATCAACCCTATCTTTAAACATAATACAACCATAATGATATTGCATAAACTTTGATTGTTTTTTGGTCCATGTAATACCCTAACCTTTAAACTTAACCTTAGTACACCCATGACGGTATTGCCCAATAGGAATAGGGTAAATCAAATAAGGGTATTACAATTGAACTAAATTTGTTTACTTTAGTATTATGTGAGGCCATGGGAAATATTGGTTAACACCCATATCAAGGTATTGCATATAGAATCAACATAAGTTATTTCCAATATGTTTTTAAGGTATTGCATTGTTGAAATAGATAAAATGACATAATTTTAATTAGCCTAAGGGTATTGCAAAACACGAAAATGATTTAGAGAATAGGCATTACCCTAATAAGGGTAATGTAGATGTGAATATGGTTGGATATGATATTTGTATTTTGTCTTTGGGGTATTGCATCACTTTGATGAAGGTAATGCATGTGTAACTAAGTTGGATATGATATGGTCAATGTGTCCACATGGTATTGCATCGTTCACTTAGATGATATGAAATATAACCTAAGCATGAGGGTATTGCATAAGACCAAAATAATTTAGTAATTGCATTTTTGAATCAAATGTGGTGAAATATATTATCTTGGGCATGAGTATTGCATTTCAATAAAATCATCCAATGGGTCTGCATTACCCATATGAAGGCAATGTGATGATTAATTAATTTATATATGTTTTTTGCAAGTTGTGCTAAGGGTATGGGAAAAATTTGAAATCTAATAATTGTGAAGAAGTTCAATGAGGGTATTGCAAGAACGGTTACATTAGTGGATTGATATAGCTTGAATAAAGATATCAAGTTCATTTGCAATACCTTCATATGGGATTTAATTGTTGAGTTTTATAAGGCTACAAAAAATAAATCTAGTTTAGTTGCAATATTTTCAGTTGGGTCACTATAACATTATTCTCGACAATCATAAAGCTACAAGGTTTAGTAGGGTGGTAGGAGGAAGGAGAACAAAACAACCTACCTAGTATATTGCAATACCTTCATCGACCTACATCGTCATTGCCTTGGTGGAGATTTAGTGCGTAAGTACATAGGTAGGTTATTGGGAAAGTAGGCAAATGGATGGGTAAGTAAATATATGGGTGGGTAAGTGGGCAAGTAGGTGGGGGAGGGAGGAAGACATGATGTGTAGGCAAGTAGTTTTAATCTAGGTAGGTAGGTGAGACTTGGGCAAGTGTGGGGGGTGAGGAAAAGAAAGTTCCAAAAAAAACACCAACTTGGGTTGAGGTAAGGAAAAAAAAGGTCAATTTGAGTTCACCACCTTGGTTAGCCCAAGGAGAAGGAGGGACAAAAAAGGTGCACCCATCAATGCACCATCCATGTCCACATTGGTGCAATGCTGGGTGTTAGTTCATTTTTGCCTGATGTAATTAAATTACAAATAAAAAATGTCTAATGCAACTAGATTACAACTAGGTAGATAAGTTACAACGGACATGATTTTCTCATAGTGTTACACCAACTAGGCCTATTAGGTAAGTAGCCTCACCTATTAGGTAGGCAATTTAAGTTTAGACCTACATAATAGGTTAGGCTACCTACCTAATATGCCTAGGTTAAGTTTATTAATAGCTTGGTAGGTACCTACATAGCATAGTAAATAACATAGGCATAAATAACTTACTAGGTAGGTGTAAACATAGACCTAGTAGGCATTTATAAGACCTAGTAGACTATAACCTACATGTTATTTAGGTACATTTATTTATTAATAAGTACCTCCTACCTACTTATGCTACTTATAACCTACCTATTTATGTAAGTAGTGTAAAAAAATTCAAATTCATTTAGTATAACATGTATGTTGAAAAAATTATTATGTTGGTCGAAAAACATGTTCATTACAAATATGTTGTCCAAGAAAATCACCTTTTGGGGTGGTGCTACAATGTTTAATGATTTGACTCTTCAATGTGGAGGTGAGGAATTCAAGTCCCCACACTTGCAACCTAGGCTACCTTGGTTACTTAGGTGACCTAATTAGGTAGCCTAGGTTGCAAAAGCTACTAGACCACCTAGCCTAATGCCTAACCTAGGGGGCTTCACATAACCTAGAGGGCTTGGCCTAGCCTAAGTGGCATTGTCTAGCCTAGGTGGCTAAGTTAGGTGGCCTAGCTTAGGCCTAAGACATAAGGTTGGTAGCTAAAAAAATATATATATATTTTTTCCATTAATTATTAGGTTTATTAATTAGGTAAGTAGGTATTAGGTAAGTAGGTAGGGTAATTAATTAATTAATATTTTCATATTAATTTTAAATAATATATGTTTTTGGTTGTTGTCAAAATTATATTATTGTCATGGTGGTTTAGTAAAAAAAATCCAATCAATAAAACCAACCAAAAGACCTAATCAAAATGGTTGGGTCCAAATCAATTTGTCCAAAATGACACTTTGGTCAAATTAAACATGTGGGCAAAAAAACCATATGGGGGTTTTTTTGGACCAAAATTCTCAATAAAAAAAACTATGATTTTTTGTAGTGATCATAGGTAGATTTGGGTTCAATAAAATAGGTTTAATTGGTACTTAATTTAATTAGATAATTAGGTTAGGTAGGTAATTAACCTAGTAGATTAGGCTATGAAAGTAACTATATGAAATATTAAGTGTTAAATAAATATTTTATGTAGGCTAGGTAGTAGGTGAGTGTATTCACATTAATGGAAGTCAAAATACGTGTAACCAATGTTTAATTTTTCATGTTTTAATATCAGAAAAATATTAATGTTGCAATTTATTCAAAAAAAATCACGAAAATATTTTAAGTATGTTATGGAAACATTGGTATGATTTGGAATAAATTTAATGAGGATAACATATTCAAAATCACACATCAATCCCTATAAGTAGTGCATTTAAACATTATTGTAAGGAATTTTTTTTTTAAGAGAATTTTTTTAAATATGACATATTTTGGGGGAGGTTATTTAAAAATATATTTATGTAATAATACATAGAAACAAACTTTTGGGTTTCATTGAACTTTTTTCAACTTTCACATGAAATATTTTTAAATATTTCAAGAATATTTGAAAATTATTAGTCACCCAGGGAGGTGACCTAAGTTCTTATTAACATGTTTAGACCTAGGTAGAGAAAATTATGTAGCTATAGGTGTAGGTAGAAAAGTTATTTAATAGGTAAGTACTTAGGTTAGGTGAGTAGATAGGTTATGTAACCTAGGTAGGTAATTGAAGTTTAAGTAAAGGTCTAATGACCACATCTCTTGATGAGGACTTAATTGCAAAGATATTTTCTTTTTGACTTGATTTATAATGAGGCCATTCTAATCATCTTTCTATTTAGAAAGGCACAACAAGAGAAAGAGTTAATAATATGATCATTCAACCATGATGGACCTCCAAGTTGGCAATTACATAAACAAAGGTACAAGGTTTGTGGAAAGAATTTTAATGATATTGAGTTCTTCCAATTTTATTAAACTTTTACAATTGGGAGTGGATGACAAGTACATTTAAAGAGAAATAGCCCAACAACTGGGGCTTTTTAAAGGTATTAATTATTTTTATCCAAAAGAACACTCATAAAGGATAGTTAGAGCTTTGGAAAAAAAGTTGTAAAACTTGCCATTAATGCAATTGTGACACAATGTTTGTTGATCAGTGTTGGAATCACCATCCTTGTAGTTGGCCTTACATTTTAAAGCAAATTCCATTTGTGTTTTGTAATTCAATTTTGACAAACGATAATATCAAATGCATGTCAGTGGTTGCTTTCATATTGGGGTTGCTAATTATATATTAAAATACCAAATTGGTTAGTATTTTAATGCACATCTAATAATTTTTTTCATGATGGGTTCAATATACAACCAAAAATTCCAACAAGCATGCCTTCAAAACCTTTCTTTTTGTAATTGGTGTTTATTTTTCAACTCCAATTACAACAATTTCAAATCCTTAAAAGCTTCCCCATCCAATGTGATTGAACTCACTAATTACTCGTACAGTGTTATTAATGAGGTTATTTTTTTAAATTATTAAAAAAAATTCTTACTACCTTTCAAATGACACTTGTATTTCAAGAATCTTTTCAATTTTCTAGCATTTACAATTATTTTAATAAAAAGCTCATTTAGTGGATTTTTGTGAAATCATATGATTGGCACTTGTCATATGGGATTGAAATAGTATAATTATGTCACATTCAATATGTATAATGCCAAAAATTGTGAAGTTTGACAATCATTTAATTAGTTTTTGGAGCACATTTTCACTTTTTATTATATTGATATGAATAACTTTTTTTCACCAATAGACTTCTTAACATTAATTTAATATTAATTCCAAAATGTGATTTTTTTTCATAATCTTATTCTTTGAGTTTTGAACTACCTTATTCTAAGTACAATTTATAAAAAATTGTTTCCGTGTTGGTTTGGTGGAAGTTTAAAAGCATGCAATTGCTTGTTGGAAACACTAATGGATTTTCATGGCGATTCAACGTCTTGTATAACACTACAATTGTTGTTAACACACCATCATTTGATCATCAATTGATTTGTGGATAACATGTATTATGTTGTGTTTTTGTATTGCATTTCGTTCACACATTCTATTTTTGTTTTAGTTCAAAGGCACTTCAATGTGTTCATGTTTACATTCATGGGTTGTGTTACTTTAAAAAAATTATATTTCAATTTCAATGGCATGTTGTGTTATTTCCCACGTTGTGTTGTTTTATAAGGGTATGTTCAAATGTTTGAAAGAAATATTGAAAAGAGAAAAGATGAAGTTAGAATTGGAATGTAAAATTTTCTTGTTACAACATTCAAAAAGTTTTATGTTGTAATTTGGTTTTAGATATGAAGCTTGAAGATGTGTTGGAAGTTTTCCAATGTTGATGCCATAAAAGGGAAAAAACAATGTTGGCCACTTAGTGTTGAAAAGTGTAATCACACTTACACAAGCCACAACAAATGTAACACATGTTTAGTTTTTCACATTTAGAAGTGGTAATTTAATTTGGTGTTGAAAGTATAAGATTTTTTTATATAATAAATTTCATAATATATCATTGGATCATTAATGTAAAAAATATTCGATGAATAAAAATTTCTCAAAAACACTCATTAAACATTATAATGCATGTTTTTAAGCATTAAAAGAATTTATAAATAGATTTCCAAACTTTTGAAAATTACATGTAACTTGAAATCTTTTACATAAATCTTCACAAAATAGCATAAATTTTTTAAAAAATATTTTTGAAATTTGAAATTTGAAAATATATATATTGTAAAGAATATTCCCCCAAAAATAATTCATTGAATAGATGAGTGTGGCTCATGTTATCCCATTTGCATTCAAAATTATTTTTGGTTTTTGTGATATATGAACAATGAGAATGGTGATGTTTGCAATAACCCGCCCTCTTTAAACATTATGTGTGCATTCTAATCATTTCATTTGTTTCCATTTTTTCATTTTTCAAATCATTTTTAATGTTATGACTCCAATACATTGTTTTATGTTTTCATATGCCTTCGTTTTTTAGTATTGACCTTTGTTTGCAATTGGTTTGGATTGTTGTTCATAGATTATGTGACGCTGTTTACATAACTCTCTAAGAAGGAGAACATGATGTTGGCCACTCATTTTCTTATTTTGAAATGGTGTTGATGTAGTTGCATATTTGACCATAGATAAAGTTCACAAAGCTTCTAATATTAGCATGAATTGTCCTTAAAGTTTATATTATTCTTTAGGTGTTTAAAAAAAATTCTTTTAAATAGTGGATTATTTATTTATATAGGTTTATTGATTTTGAATTTTGCATGGAAACTCTTGTCAAAATCTTTATTGGTGTTTTAATAACTTGGTAGGTACCATGCCTCAAGGTTCAATTTGTATTTGAAATATTCAATAAATTTTGAGTCTTCAAGATACTTTTGTTGTGGTTAACAATTTGGTGGCCACTAGGTTGTATTTATAATTGAACATTCACTATTGAACAATGTAAATTTCGTGTTCATATTTATGGACTTTTGTAAAATCAATATTAATTAAATATGTGTTTAGTAATGTTACGCTAGATAGATCTAGGCTAATTATGTACATAGATAATTAGTTTAGGTAGGTTAGGCTAAGAAAGCTGTTGGGTAGGTTGCTAGGCTAGGTAAGGTAAATAAGCTAGGCTACTTATGTAAGTTAGAAAAAGAATGATCATAATTAGGAGAGACACAAAATATTGTTTTTTGAAAATGTGTTACAATGTTAAAATGCTTGATCCCCTAACATGGATGTGAGGGGTTCAAATCTTTGACTTTGCAACCTATTTATGTGCTTAGGTTAGGCCTAACTAGGTAGGCGTACATAACACTACTATAAAAACATGTTATTTTGACTAGATTTTTAAGAAAAAAATACTCAAAAAATAGGTGTTAAAAAGACTATCCTATATGGACAAATCAATTTGGACCTATTCTTGTGATTAGGGTGGTTTTTTTTTTGACAAAGTAGGAGACTATTTGAATAATCAATTTGACTAGCAGATAATAGACCGTTTCATTGGTTTCATTTCTATTTAAATATAAATCATTAAAAAATATTATTAAAAATAGTAGTAGATAGTAAATAAAATTAGGTAAGTCATAGAAAAGCAAGTACATAAGTAGCTTAATTTAGTTTAACCTATCACAATATGAAAAATTGAACCTTTCACCTTCATGTAATGATAAATCAAGTCCTTACCAATGGATTACGCCTTTAAAAGGTGATAATTTTTGTCAAGTTTTTTTTATTTCACATGTTTATATCATTATTTATGTAGGTGAGTGAGAAGGTTAGGTAATTAATAAATAGGTTGAAGGTAGGTAGAGGAAGTAAGAGATAAATAAGTAGATAGGTAGATCAAGGTAAGTATATAGGCTTAGGTTACTTACCCATTTAGGTTTACCTATTTAACCTAAGTAGCAACTAAATAAGTAAGTAGTTAGGTAGGTAAAGCTTAGCTAGTTAATTCAAATTGATTAAACATCATAGCAGTCACTTGTTGTATTTATGATTTAAAACTAATCATAAATTTAATCATTTAAATATGGATTATTCCTTATAATGTGAGATCATGGACATTTAAATTTTCTTCTTTCAAGGTTTTACAACCCTTTTGACACCTTTAATCATTTTATTTCTTTTGTAACAAACTTGTCAAGGATAATTTCATCTTGGAAGTTCAATTCATTACATAATGCTTCACAATAAACACATTTATGTTTTATTGAGATTGGCACATTGGTGGTTGCATATTCATTTCTCAAAACCTTTTTCATGTGTGTTTTGAACTTTAGCAAGATGTTTTTTTATCACATTTGGGAAAACATTGTACATTATAATGAAATGGTTAATATATATGTCTACCAATATTGTGTAAAGAACTCCAAATCTACATCAAGAAGGTTAGTCATACAAGCATTGAAAACATGTTGAGCCTATTCTTTCATAATTATGAATTTTAGCAACAAAAAATAAGGTAAAACACATCAAAATACATTGCAATAAAATGTTATTATTTTATTGTCACATATTTCCTACAAAGTTAATATGCATTATGATTCACATGATGTAATTCAAACATACACAAAAAGAACAAATTTGACAAGTTCAAATTTTACAAAAAATGATACAAGGGACATGAGACCTTCACAATGAAAAAACAATGGATGTTAAAGTAGAACTAAAGTAGAGAAAGATAGAAAGGAATTAGGAATGATATGGAAATTGTGTTGATGGATAAAGAAGAAGGGTTTGATAAAAAGCAAAAGTCGAAAGGGAAACAAAAGTTGTTCAATTTGCATAAGTGATTAATGCACTTTCAAGTGACTTTACATGAGACAATGGAAATTCCTTCTCCCTTTTTGTGTTTTTTTTGGGAAGCTTGGAAACAAGGGTTTTGATTGGATGTTCCGAAAAATATTTCCAACTTAAATCCAATTTCAAATGTGAAAATGCCATTTGATTTTTTCACTCTAAAAGTTAAGGGGTTGTTCTTTGCTAGTTGAAATGAAAACAAAAGTACTTAAAAAAAAAATCCTAGCAAACCTACAAGTGAATTATCTAATTAAGAGATGGTTGGACCATGTTTTGCAAGAATTATGATTATTGTTGTTTGGTTCTTAGGTTTTTGAAAAAACTATTGGTTTTGATTCTTAAATTTTTTATATAAACAAAAAAGTGTTGGTTTTAGTTCTTTTAATATTTTTAGAAAATCAAAACTCATTAGTTCCAAGTTTGTGCCAATTTGCTTTTACTATCCATTCTTTATTCTAATGGTTCTTATTTCGATAAGACCCATTCATTCAAGATTTAATTTAGTTCCAAATTTTAGGATGTAAGGATGGTTGGTCAATGAGGTTTATGGATTTGAGATTACAATATATAACATTTAAAGATTGTCAAAATGCATAATAATTTTTTGAGGGTGTAAATTGTTTGTTATTGAACGTTGCTTCTCTTGCATTGCAATAAAAAGGAAAACAAACAAAGTTGTTGCTTTTTCTCATTACTTATAGTGTCTCCTTAAGATTCATATTGGGTTTTATCTATTCTCTTCAAAAAAGAAAAAAACCAATGGAAAGAACGGATGATGAATGAAACTTGCTTGTGCATTAAAAAAAAGTTTAATTGTGCGCATTATCCTCCCATTGGATACCATCATTTCCCATTGTTTTCTCCCAAGATTCACCAAGCAAGCAACTAGGCAATTGGGTTTTTAAAAAATAATTAGGAGGGTGTGGTTCTTCCGTTTTGTCTCCTTGACTTTTTCTCTTCTATTTCTTCATTTGCTTCCTTTTTCCTTCTAGTTTTATCTCAATCAAACAATAAAAACTAGTGTGATAAACCCTTGCCATCACTTGAACATTTATCATTCCTACCTTTGAGTGCTATCACCATTTCTTGGGTGGGCACTTTGATTCCTACATTGACCTAAAGCCATGAAGGATTGAAAGTTGTTGTGGAGATGGTTGTCTAATGTCCTACCACGAAAGGGACTAGCTCTCTCCCTTCATTGTTTCATGTGGGTTGCATGTCTTTTGGCCTTTCTTTGGCTTTCCTTTTTGTCTTCTGTGTGATGGTTCTGGCCATCAATTTTTATTGGATTTTTTGTCTCATCTTAGATGAAATGGCTCAAAGCCCTACTAACTTAGAATCTTAGAGTAGCCTATTTACTATTTACATCAAAAAATTGGAATTGACCAAGTGGACCATAAAAATTATGGAATTGGTTCTTGTGACAGTACTTCACACCTTCAAGAATTGTTGAACCAATTCTTGAGATAATTCTTGAACTCCCAAGAATAGTCAGTTTGAGTTTTAAGAATTCAAACTAAAACCAAAATTGATCATGGAACCATAATTGGGCAATGCTAGTTATGACTTGTGTTGCGCAGTTTTTTGATTTTGTCATTACCTCTGGTTTTGTTTGAGAATTTTCAAAATCAAAGAATCCCAATTCCAGGTTTCAATAAATTTTTAATGAATAAAACAATATCCACTGTAAGGTTTCCCAAAGAATCCAAAGCTCCAACTGGTTTTCTAAAAACACTGGCAAAAAATAGCCACAGTGAACTAGCACCCACCAGCGCACCATCCATTGGATGTTTGTTATTACTCAGTTGTGGATGAACCTCAATTGAGTTAGTATATGGTTTCACCTTGGGAACCAATTTTGTAAGAAATAGGTCTCATATATAGGTACATAGGTAGAAAAATAGATAACTACTAGGTAAGTCATGGTTTAAACATAAGTGAGGGCTGTTTTTACTATCTACCTACTAACAACCTGCTTGTGAGTTGTTAGTAGGTGGGTAGTAAAAAAAAGCAACTGGAACCCAATATAAAACTATTTCCTGATTGATTACCATCCATCCTTTGTGATGCACTGGTTCACTGTGGCTGCAAAAAAACCTATGCTCCATGGAAGGTTCTCTGATTTTTTTGCAAACCACCCTCAAAATGAGTTGTTTGATTTTTGAGAAACACTAGGCAAGGTCCATATAGGGGACCCTTACCAATGGGTACTTTTCTTTGAGAAAGAGAGAACCACACCACATTCATTATGACCACAGGAACTGTCTAATAACGATGGATCAAGTTCACTTATTTATTCCATCCTGTGGTTTACATGCCAAAAGCATGATCATACAAATAAAGAGTTAGTGGAAGGCATCCCTTGCATATATGACGGGCGTCCAAGTGTCAAACCTTGTTGGTTTCAACTCAGCACATGAGTATATCACCCTCGTGAAGTTTACTGCTGGTGCATGTTGGAAGTTTGTAACGTGCATCCAGGCCATGAGCATTCCAGGATGTAAAGTCCGCTTCATATGCCAAGGAACTTTCCTTAAAATTCTTCACAAACCAACCAATACATAGCATCCAACGTGAAAATGACTTGGCATATAAGAGCCTAATGATGCAACCCTTTAGTAGGGGAGGTTTGCGTAGAAGTGGGTTCTCCTGAGGGAGGCTATGGAATACCAAAAATGGCATTTGTCGTCCGTATCCCTTGCCGCTGGAAAGATTTCACTACTGTGGGAAAGATGCCTTTTCTTGTGTGCGGTCCAAGGTCGATCACAGGGTGCTCGATGGAGAGTGATGGAGAGTGCAGGGTTTCGAACCCCGTGCATCTTGAAGCATCCGGTTGATGAGCGTGGGCTCAAAGCACCCATGCACGATGTGACGTCATACATACAATTTTTAATATGTATATGTAATGAATTATACTTTCACGGTTTGTCCGGTTGTTGTTTTTTTTTCCTCACAGGTGAACGGAGGGGAATTTCGGTGGAGACTGGGCAGCAAAGCTTTGCTCCTCGCACTTCGCCGCAGAACCCGAAGATCAAAGTACAAGTAGTCATCAAACAGTGTTCCCAGCACTGTTCTGACTTCTGAGCCTCTTTTGAGGGAAAGATTTGATTGAAATTAGTTCACTTTTGACAATGAGACATGGGGACGTATAGACAAGGGCACAGCAAGAGTTAACCACTGGGTTTGAATTAGAGGACATCTTAGTATACTACAGATTATAACTGTGTCATTCTTGTTTTCTTGGTTCTGCCCTTTGGGGTAGAGACATTGTAATGCATCCAGAAACGGGCCAAAAGTTTGGTATTCCTCCCTACACTCTAGGGTCATATGGATCCACTACAGAAACATTCTAGGCATCACTGATTGATCTCTTGGGCTTCACCATGCTAACTAACATTAATTCCAATTTAGTATGTTGAATATTTATCATGGTTATGGGTGTTAGTTTAAGGGCAGAGACCTTACACGAAGAGCCTCTTGTTTTCATAGTTGCCAAAACTAGCCCAAGTACAATTTTTCTTTTCTTTTCCAAATGTAATGACGTGTTAGCAGTCTTCATCAGATGCAAAGTTGGGAATCTGCAATTATATTGTTGACAAGGGTTTGCTGTACATATAAAATTGACCAGCTTAGTCATCTGGATTGAATATTATAGGAAGCTGTTGACCAGGACAACAGCTTGAACAATGACTAGAAGCAGCAGAAGAAACACAAAATTGAGAAAGACATTGCTGTCGGAGTGATCACCACGGGACTAGGCTATACAGCCCCCAAATAAACTAGTTTTGTATATTTATGCTTGAGACTGACAAAAATTCACAACTTTTTTATTTTTTCCTTGAGTTTATATGTATATGAATGAATTTAGAGATCGTAGGTAATGACAAGAGCAAGCCTTCTGGGAATTGATCAAATAGCAAAAATAATTCAGGACTTTCTGCAATATTCAAAAGACGGAGACTAGAAGGATAGTCTCATATTACATATAAATTTGTGAGGAATTTGTCTGTTGCCTTTTGTATGAATATGTGGAAGCTAAGGCCCGAGGACAAGGGCATTATGTGGTTGAGAAAAATCTGTATAGATTTATGAACCCACCTTATAAATAGTGGGAACTTTTCGAAGTGTACGAACCATCTTAAAATGAAATATACTCTCTCTATTGTGAGGCAAATTACACCAGATAAGAAACTTTCCAAAGCGTACAATCCATCTTTAAATTGAAATCTACTTCCCCTATTGTGAGATAAATTACAATAGAGAGACGTGCCTCTGTTTTACACTAGAAGTTTTAAGTACTTTAGGCATTTTTAATTTCAATATTTCAATACTCGTTAATTGGAGATTGGGGGTTTTCCTGATGGAATTTAGGAATATAAGCACCATGAGAAGAAAAAGGCAAAAGAGGCTGAGGGTGGTGGCGGCGGAGGTGTCTATTCCAGTACAATACCTATGTAGAGAGGGCTGAAAGCTCTTATAAAGTGGTGTATAAATGTTGAAAATCAGCTGGTGATGGAATTTCGGTAGCTAGCTGATAGAATGCACAACTTTCCAATTGCATCAGAACTGCTGGGTATTTATGTAATGGTGTGACACATGCTAGCTGTCTGTCCACTATATGAATAAATCTTGTGTATTTTGACTGTAATCTTGAGTTTTGAACTAAGTTGCTGCTATGTTTTTATGTTTTGGACATTTTATGGGGCGTGCCTTCAGGCAAGCACTACCCATTCACCTGGGTCTACAACACCTTCTTGTTAGGAGTAGCTTGCAAGGGACGTCAAATGATCTTATATTCCCCTTATTATAAAGATCTACTCCATTATTTTGCATCTCAGTTAAAAAAAATTTCTTGTGCTTTCTGATGTTTGCATGACAAATTTCATTCTTGCTCTGCTCACCACCCTCCACATTTGCTGAAAACGAAGTGATAAAACTCTGCAAATAGCATAGAGGAATTTCCATTGAAAATTTGCTTACATCAATCCATCCAATACTTCGACGATAGAATCAAGGACAACAGGCTATATGTAAAAAAATCTCAGCAAGCGAAAATTAGTAAGATTTCTTTGAAAGCCGACCATAACCACAGTGCAATTCTTTCAAACCCCTCTCAAATAAGCTAATCTCACATTTTTGTTAAGAAAGCTTAAATCTGGCACACCCAGAAAATTGAAAGATATGCATTCACCATGAACGACTAGCAGTGGATAATACATGAGCCTTACGTTCGATGATTCACATTGCAGCAGGCAATGTGAAAATGCAATGAACTCAAACAAGAAATACAACATTCCGAAAAAAACATTCAGACCAAGGGAAGGAGCAAGAGCAATGGTGTTAGTGTCACTTCATTTCATGAGCACATTCACTGAAGAGATGGTGTTGGTTTCTTCAATAACAAATTTCGAATACTTTGAACTTCGGGTTCTACAGCAAAATGTGAGGAGCAAAGCTCCACTGCCCAGTCTCCACCGAAGTTCCCCTCCATTCCCCTGCCAAAAAAGGAAAAACACGGGCAAATCGTGAAAGTACAATGCAATACATATACATATTAAAAATTATACGTACAAAGTCACATTGTGTGTGGGCACTTTGAGCCCGCGCTCATTAACCGCGTGCTCGAGATGCACAGGGTCCGAAACCCTGCGCTCTGCATCACTCTCCATTGGGGATCCTGTAACCGACCGCGAACCACACGCGAAAAAAAGCATCTTCCCCACGGTAGTGGAATCTTTCCTGCGGCAAGGCGTATGGACGACGAATGGCCTTTTTGGTATTCCATAGGAGGCCCACCTGAGGGTGTGAGGCCAAGGGTGTTCCTAAACCTCAGGAGAACCCATAAGTAGAAGAACTTCCAAACCAGCAGCTGCCTACCCGGGGGGAAAATGGGCCTTAACCTTTTGGGAGGCCCCCCACTGGTGGCTTACTTTGGTCTTTTGGTTGTCGACCTCAGGCATGCTACCGCCTTTGGCCTATGCACCCTCCAACCGTCATATGCACAGGAGACTAAAAAAACCCTCCTACGAACTTTGCTTGCGGGTGTCAGTGCGACGTCCTGCATGGCCTCTTGCGGGCCAAACACCAGCTCTAATAAGTTTAATGAAGTCATGGGCAAAGAGCTTCCCCGCCAATAGGAACATGTAAAAACACATCAGATGTTATCGACATACTGTAGCGTAACTCATACGCTCCTTGTCTACAAAATGTAAAATAAGAAAACTAATCCACGTACAACAGCTGCCCATCATGCAGCCACTCGGCAGTGAACTGCACGCGCCGAGAGGGAAAGCAGACCCCTTCCATTACTCAGTAAAATTCATGAATCATGCAGGGGTGGGTCCCTTGGGAGGTTTCGCTTTGTGGCCGGCGGTTCATCTCATGTACGCCCAAGCGCCTGCCAGCTCAAGCTCACACGTGGCTATAACAACTCCCCTCCAATAGTCTGGGTCCAGCTTGACCGGTCAATTCGAATTTTCTCCCCGAATATTGTGCCCGTTGAGTTACTTAGAGATTCTTAAAATCTGGCGTAACAACCTTGGAGAGAATTCTTAGTGTATTCATAGGGCAGATTACATTTAGTAATCAGGCTTACAAAAAGAGCCCCAAGGCGGAGGGTGTGAGATTGTGATATCCCTAGGGCGCAGGATGTAAGCCAATAGAGATCTTTGGAAGGGAATTTTTAAAAAGTAAAATCATTGATTGCCTCGGTTGTTATGCAGGGTAAGGCCCTGCTATCAGGAAATTACTGTGTGGGCATCAAGGGCCTAATTAAAACCCGCAAGATTGAGGAGAGAAAAGAAAAAGAAGCGAGTTCACGTTAAAGAAACTAAAAACTTCTAGTATTTTTTTGGTGGCGAATTTTCGCCATATTGCGAAAAATGTTTTGGAAAAAATAATTCTATCACAAATTCCCTGTTTTCTGGCCGAAAACCTCGTCGAAAAATCAAAAAAATTATTTAAAAAATTGCCACAAATCATCACAATTGCCTACAATAATGAAAGCGTGCTTTAGGTTTTCTATTTTCATATTTTTCGTATCGCCAAATTTGGCTAAACATTGTTATGGTTGATTGCCACTTGAGCAACATCAAAAAAATTGAAAAAAGCAACATTGCTACACAGGAAGCAAAAGAAGGGAAGGTAAAAGATGGGGAAAGAAAAAGATGTTGGTTTTTTGAGGAGTTTGGAAGCTCTGTCTTGGGAGGCTAGGTATATGAATTTTAAAAATATTCTCTGGGTAAGGGTATTCTATAATACATGTTGGGTTGTAAAATTAAATGTGTTTTAAAAATCAATTTCACCATTCAAATTAAAAGGTAGCCTACGATATGATGAGGTTTTTCTTTTTGGGATTTTGTGGGTTGGCGATCATCCACAAGAGTGACTTAGCCAAATTTGGTACAGGTCAGACAGGACATGAGTACTGGTTTTTTTGGTCAATTTTGTGATGTAGCCAAAGTGGTGATGATCCATAGGAATATTTAGCCAAACTTAAAAGTAATATTTTTTACATCAGTCTTTATTTTGGCTATTTGCTTGAACCATGTATAGAACCTGATATTTTTCCTTAAATTTTGGTTGAATCTTGGCTCTTCAAAGTCTCAAAACGCATGTGACTTTTTGCACTTTTAATTTTTAAGATAGATTTCTTTGCTATATAAGGCCAGAAAAAAGGCTTGACAATGGAAAAAATTACGATTCCTGTTATGTTTTGGCAACATGTTGAAACTTATTGTGTAAATATGGCAATTTCAGTTTTTTGTCCTCAACTTTGGGCCATTGCCCCCACTGCGCCCTTTTGTAAGATTCGCACTGCATTATATTTTGTTGCCAAGTGGCAAAATTTTCCCAAAAGAAAAGCTGATTATGATTCTTTCCCAATTACTGTCATTGGGATATTAAGGGTATTTTTGGAGTGGATTGTATTGGAAAGTTAAGGGTATCTCTGAACAGGGACATAATCCTTTTTTCATGTGGATATCATAGGGTAATTTGAAGGTTATATTTTTGCTAACGCTCTAAACATGAGACACTTGAATTGTGCAACATCAATGGTTGTTTTTTGGTCATCTTATTCACTTGGCCAAAATAATTAGTTTCTGTTTATGCTTATGTTCTGGTCTTTCTCACATTAATACATTTGTGATATTTGTGTGACTAATAGAAGGGGAGGAGATTATGCAATGACACCAAATACCCTATGTTAACCATTTCCTGAAGGGTGCACAATGAAGACCAGAAAAATCATCAGAGGTACCCTAATTTATTTATCTACCCTTTTGCAGATTTAACTTGTGAGTAAGAGTAACCATGAAATTTTGGTTCTTCCTTCATATAGTTCATATATGAAGAACCAAATTTCATGGTTCAGTTTTGGTTCTTCTTATGCTTCAGAATCCAGAATCAACAGTTTGATTCTGGGTACCATTTGAAATAGGAAAAGAATAACAAAACAGAATCACAGAATCGCTGGTTCCAGTTATTTAAAAAACCTAAAAGAACTGTGTTTTGTGAATACACAAAGAATTGGTGGTTTAATGGGTGGTTATTTGACCTTTTTCAAATGTCCTGAGACCTGTGGTTATGTATCAAGAAACTGGGGTTTAAAAAAATATGAGTATAATAACCGCTCTGATACCCAAAGGGGTTTCGTGCAAGTTTCTAATACCCGCCCAAAACTGGTCATAACTTATAACCATTTTCTTCCAATAAGGATATAACTAAATTTTAGCTTGGAAGGGTAATTTATTGGGTTCTACTGTCAGACTGTACATGTGAAAAGTTGAGAACCCTTCCAACAGTTGTCGTCTCGACAACCGTCCTCATGACCCTTGTTGAGGTTTCGAGCAATTTCTCACAGCGTTCTCGAGCCTTGAGGAGCACAGTCCGGAGTGACGAGTTTTGTGTGATCGCGGAGGAGCATCTGGCGTTTACTTCTGCACGCATGTTGAGGCCTAGTATGGAGAGCCCACTTTTTCCTCCTCTTACTCTCGCGATTCTGTTCTCAAATTTCTAGTTATAGGAGCAAATCTGCTCATCCTGCAGTAATTCCAGAGTTTTAGCTGAACCTAGCTGTGAAGAAATCTTGGACACGGTTGTAGAGTTTCGTGGTTTAAAGCTTCTATCTTAAGAGGGCGTGAGATTTGACCTTGTTTTCTTGTATACTGTGGCCATAGCAGAGTGCTTGAGAATAATAGGAATAAGAAAGTGGTGCCGGTTTGTGGGAGGGACTAAGTAGAGATGGCTGGAGAAGGACCTGCCATAGGTATCGATCTCGGTACCACGTACAGTTGTGTGGGAGTGTGGCAACATGATCGTGTCGAGATCATAGCGAATGATCAGGGAAATCGAACTACGCCTTCGTATGTTGCGTTTACGGATACCGAGCGTCTCATTGGCGATGCCGCCAAGAATCAAGTGGCCATGAATCCGGAGAACACCGTCTTTGGTAAGCAGAAAACGTAAATCGAATATATGTTATGTGTCTCTTCAGTGTCGTGTGCCTCTTCTGAGAGGCAAACAGTCGTGCTTGTCGTATCGCAAGTTTTCTATAGTTTGTTTTGAGTAAGGAAATTGTTTTGTTAGTCTCGGATTTGAGCTCATATCTGTTCTCTTGTTAATTTTCAGCTGTTGTAGTGTAATACGTTCCAACACTATTTAGGTAACACTTTGATCATGAGGCTGCATCGGGTAATTTCTCCTGCTTCATCTTGTATGCAGTATTTGGCTGTAAATCGTAATTTATTTGTTGGTGCAGATGCGAAGCGGTTGATCGGGAGGCGTTACAGCGATCCCACTGTACAGAGTGACATGAAGCTATGGCCATTCAAGGTCATTCCTGGACCTGGAGATAAGCCAATCATCGTGGTGTGGTTCAAGGGCGAACAGAAGCAATTCGGTCCCGAGGAGATATCGTCCATGGTGTTGATAAAGATGAAGGAGATTTCGGAAGCTTTCCTCGGGAAGTCTGTGAAGAATGCTGTCGTTACCGTCCCTGCATACTTCAATGACTCTCAGAGGCAAGCTACAAAGGACGCAGGTGTCATTGCTGGCCTCAATGTGCTCCGCATCATCAACGAACCAACTGCTGCAGCTATTGCTTACGGCCTGGATAAAAAAGCGTCGTCAAGTGGAGAGAAGAACATCCTCATTTTCGACCTTGGAGGAGGCACCTTCGATGTGTCACTTTTGTCAATCGAGGAAGGCATTTTTGAGGTGAAGTCCACAGCAGGCGACACCCATCTTGGCGGCGAGGACTTCGACAATCGGATGGTGAACCATTTCGTCCAGGAGTTCAAGAGGAAATACAAGAAAGACATCTCTGGAAATGCCAGGGCTCTTCGGCGCCTACGCACAGCGTGCGAGCGCGCGAAAAGGACTTTGTCGTCCACAGCTCAAACCACCATCGAGATCGACTCGCTGTACGAGGGTGTGGATTTCTACTCTACCATCACAAGAGCCCGTTTTGAGGAGTTGAATATGGACCTATTTAGAAAGTGCATGGAACCGGTGGAGAAATGCTTGCGAGATGCGAAGATGGACAAAAGCCAGGTTCACGAGGTGGTGCTGGTAGGAGGTTCCACTCGTATTCCCAAGGTACAAAGCCTTTTACAGTATTTCTTCAACGGGAAGGAGTTGTGCAAGAGCATCAACCCCGATGAGGCAGTAGCATACGGAGCTGCAGTACAGGCCGCCATTCTGAGTGGCGAAGGGAATGCGAAAGTCCAGGATCTTTTGTTACTTGATGTAACGCCTCTGAGTCTCGGTCTAGAAACGGCGGGTGGTGTCATGACAACATTGATCCCCAGAAATACCACCATCCCTACAAAGAAGGAGCAAGTATTTTCAACGTATGCAGACAATCAGCCTGGTGTGCTCATCCAAGTGTACGAGGGCGAGAGAGCTAGAACCAGGGATAACAACCTCCTCGGGAAGTTTGAGCTGTCAGGAATTCCACCAGCTCCAAGAGGTGTACCACAAGTGAATGTAGTTTTCGACATAGATGCCAATGGCATCCTCAATGTCTCGGCTGAAGATAAGACTGCCGGTGTGAAGAACAAAATCACCATCACGAACGACAAGGGCAGATTAAGCAAGGACGACATCGAGAAAATGGTACAAGATGCCGAGAAATACAAAACCGAAGACGAGGAAGTGAAGAGGAAAGTGGAAGCCAAGAACGGCCTCGAGAACTACGCTTACAATATGAAGAACACAATCAGGGACGACAAGATTGCAGGACAACTAAGTGCCGATGACAAACAGACGATAGAGAAAGCAGTGGAAGACACGATTCAATGGCTGGACCAGAACCAACTGGCGGAGGTTGATGAATTCGATGACAAGCAGAAGGAACTGGAGCGGATTTGCAACCCCATTATCGCACGCATGTACCAAGGAGGTGCAACTGATGCAAGCTCTGCCGAACCTGCTTATGGTAGTGGATACGGCGCTGCATCTGGAGACGCATCTGATGGTCCAGGTCCCAAGATCGAAGAGGTCGACTGATTCAGCGAACATCTTTTACTTGTAACACGCTCAATTGGGGTCGATGTTCGTCCGAATTTTTGTCTAAAAAACTATAAAATCATAATCGTAGCTTAAAGAGGAGAACTTAATCCCATTCTGCCTCTTCCCTTCTTCCCGTTTGCGTCCAATTTCATGAGGAAAAGAGTTTCTTTTGACACCTGGGGTTTCATGGGGTTAAGTTTGTGTCAAAAGAAACTTTAGAGAAAACTCCATACACAAGTGGGATTGTTAATTAAATACCACTCTTTTAGAGATATCTATCTCAACACAGCTGGAATTCTATGTTTATATGATATTGTGCCATCAACAGAACACTCCCAAAGTCACAACCGTGTGAAGTTTGAAGTTGGAAAAAAAACTTTTCCTCTTCTCATATCAAATGTTTTTCAATCTTGTTGAAATTAAATATATACCTATATTTAGCCTTTCTTGCATGTACTAAAAATTATTTTTCTTCTCTGCCACTGGTGGAGAAGGAAATCTGGCATATCCAGTGTGCTTCCAGAACCGAAATTGGGCGCAGCAGACAACAGCAGCAATTGAAGCTACAATTCTCCTCAATCAACAACTGCATTGCTAATAAGTATGATAATGACCCTCTCCCACCATGCTTTTCCCTCATATTCTTAAGACTTGATAGCCTCACAACTCAAATGCGTGCCAAAGAGTTGGCTACATGATGAACGTCTGCATAATGTAATGTACCAAAAATGTAACATGTTTCCAAATGGAAAAAAATTTGCATCACATTGATCATTGCAATCTTTGATCTTTCTTTACTTGTTACAATGTTCTAAACTGGATTCTATCACTAAGCACCTGCGTATTGCATACTCATGAATGTATTTCTGTTTTCTGCTTATAAATGTGTAGGATTCTGAAAAGGAATAATTTTGCCAGTTAGCCCAATAACATCATCTTGACATTATCTCGAGCATCATCTATCCATGTACAAATTTCCACAAATTTTTAGCAGGTTTCAGGAATGAATTCTTTCATGAACCAAAGTTGCATCAGATATGAAAAGTGCAATAAAATTGAGATTAGGATATAATGAAAACTTTCAGGGATTGTTCTGTTTGTGTTCGTGTGAAGAATAGATTCCCCCGATTCTTGTCCAATTTTCATTCCAAGGATTTCGGAAGGCTCTAGGGTTTGTTACCCATTTCCTGTTTTCCTTCACGAATTTTTTGTCTGGTTGTGAAGAAAACTTCATCAACGCGTTGGCGCTAAGCTGTGAAGATGGTGGCAAATCGAAATTTTGGAGTAATAGAGAGAAAATCGTGGTAAGTTGCTGTTGGTCCTCGCGTGTCTAAGGAAAGGAATTTGTTTTCTTTAAGGGATGGGGAATACAGTCGGAATAGGCTCCGGTTCTGCGGAGTCTACGGTGCTTGCAACGAAGGATTCTAGTGCGTCCGGATCGTCCATGACTGGCTCCTTGATCGACAAAGAAGCGACCGTAGGATCATCGGAAGTAGCAACTGCGAAGAAGAAGAATATTTGCTGTGCGTGCCCTGAAGCCAAGCGGCTGCGAGACGATTGTGTGGTGGAGCATGGCCAGGAGGCTTGCACTAAGTGGATTGACGCGCACTTGCAGTGCCTGCGTAAGGAGGGTTTCAAGGTTTGATCATTGCAGTTCCAACCTGGGTTTCGACGTTTTAATTTAGGATTTCGTCGTTTGCAGGTTGCAGAAGGATATCTTTAGACTACACTGGCAAGAGAATCTTAAATTACAAGAGAGATGAGAGAGAGAGCAATTGGAGTAACGGATGACGATTCCATCATGATGGGACGAATAACAAGTGCAGCTGGTAGAGATTTTGGCAATCTCTTTGGCACAAAGATGGATCTGGAGACTTGGCAGTTGGAGAGAGCGATTGGGAGCGACGGATGATGGTTGCAGCATGAGAAGAACAGCAATTGCAGCTGGTAGAGGCTTTTGCACACAAGACGAATCTGGAGAATCGGCAATATCAAATTCGTATTTCGAGCATTGTTCATCAACATGAAAGCATCAGCCACCAAGAAGTGGATGGGGTTAGTGTTGCCCGGGCTCTAGTGTACAGCTTAGGAGGGAAAGTGATGATGCAGCTTGTAATTGAGGACCCATAACTAAACTTTAGTACCAATTTCAAGGTATGCTGGATTCTGCAAGAAGGGTGCACACAAATTCAGAGAGGAAGGTGGTTTTATGAGTGATTGAGCAGCCATATTTCTAAAGACTTTCTATCTCTAGATACACTGCAATAGTGGAACTCTGCTTGAACGAAGTCAGGATTGTGTGTCAGTGGTGTGTAGACATGTGTAGTCTTCTGTCCACAATTCTTTGAATTTTGTGGCAAGCTGATGCACCAGACTATGCACTTTATTTGGTGACTGCTAAAGCTCCTGAAGGTTTGATCATGTGAAACCATCTCTGAATATCATAAATTCACTTTCAATTCCAGGTAGAAACCCCAGAATGTCCAGATTGTGATGTTTGTCTCAAATAATAAAGAACATAAGTTGATCTTACCTGTCCATTGTAAAGCTTGTGGTTGTGAGTTTCAGTTGTGAGATTGGTTTGATGTGTGAATAGGTCATGTATTCAGATTGTAGTTGGTTTTGTTTTTTTCTTGTCTCATTTGTTTGTGATGACATATGTTGAAGAACAGAGATAAAAGGAGATATGAGCTCCAGAATGCTCAGCATATCTTATGTAGACTTGAAGGTCAAGCTCTACCATGACATTTAGACTAGGTCCTTAGGAGTTTCAACACTTTTCTTCAACTGCACATTTTGTTCAGTGCAAGAGTGTCTCATCCTCCTGAATGTATTTCTCACAGCTTATATCAGTTTGATGAGATGCTACCTCTTGGATCCCAGTTGTCTCTGCTATCTGAAATTTACAAGAGCAAAATGGAAAGACATCAGGGTGGGTCTGGCACAGTCCAGATCAGTTTTGGTTACATTGTTGATGGGGGTTCTTGAGTATCTAATGTCAGCCTTCACCTATTGAGCATTTCCTCCATCCAGTTTCCATTTGCACCCATAATCCCTTCATAGGACAGCTTCAAAAAATTGGATTCATTTGTGATTTATACAAGGTATGAAGTTAGCAGGAATTAGGAGGGTTTGCAGTGGAGGTTATTGAGATAACTCAGATGTGGCTCATCCACAACTCAGTCATAATGGATTTCCAATGGATGGTGCACCAGTGGATGTTGGGTCAAATTATCCATACCTTGGGGATCCACCCTCTTTTCTATGAACCTCACATGAAGGACTCCTTGCCAGGAGCACTGTCTTCTAAACAAAACACCCCCGAAATCTCTTATTCAATGAAAACATCAAACTAAAAATAATTCTTTCACATCTTCCTTTACTACAAGCATATATGGTATTTGCAACCTTCTGTGTAAGTATAGACTGTAGTAGGAAATCAACCTAATGGTAGATGGTTTGTATCCAGTCTCAATGTCACTAATAGCTAGTCCATAATTTACCCAAAGACATGACTCCTGTCTGAATGAACTATTTCTCTTTGAATATTGAAGTGCTGTCACTTCAAAAAAAACTGCACATTGAATGTTTTGTGTTGAACTAAAGATGATTCCAAATTTTATGTTCTATCTAAACATACTTTGCATGCACATTACTGAACAAGGCCCCCCGATTTCTGGCAAAAGAATCTTCTCAAACTCTGGTGTTCCATCTTTGTATCCTTTACAACTGCTAAATTCCAACTTTGAACCCACAATCTTCATAACTTTAGTCTTCCAGAATTGATGTGTTGCATGCACTTGCTTGGGCAGACAAGTCTCTTTTGACTTGGGTTTTCCTGTCTGTCTTTGCAAGGTCCTTTGGGCAACTTTTGCATGTGAATTTGATCCACATTTGGTGGATTTTTTTGCATGTTTTGAAGTATACACGACATAGAACTTCAAAAACATGATGAGTGGTGATGTAGGGGCTTGTGGTTTATGTGGAGGAAGGTGCAGCAGATTGTGTTCAGTAACAAGAATTGATGCTGCAGGATCAGGAGTAAACAGATTCACAAAAAGCCTCAAGAATTCTTGTCCATGAGCTCTTCCAGCACACAAACTCATACCGTGGAGTCTTGTGATCAGGTGGATGTGCTGGAATACTACTGGTACTAATATTGTGCACTAGGTGAACTGACCATGAAGAAGTTTAGAACATCTGTCATCACCTAATGTCAAATTGCTGTCTTAACGTAACGTATGCCACAATAAACACCACATATTGTACATTGTAATGGATGAAACCACAAAGTTTACCTCAAACACATGCCATGTGCCATGGCGTTTTTTCTAAGAAAACCACATTCTCTTGTGGTAGGTAATTGCAAGAGATGCCATTTTGTTTTCTTGAGTAGGTTGCTGCCGTAAAATTGGGGATTACCAGAATTTCGAACATGGGTCGGACCATATTTTCTGCTCCAAGTTGATGGAAGGTATAACTGATGTACAGTTGACTGGAATCATGGATGCCTGAATCCACATGAGATTGGATCATCCATAATTCTGCACTTCATTCCAGGTGCAGTAAACCCCGAGTGTTGACTGGGATCAGCATTCAACATACATGTGTTCTTTTGGTAAGGGAGGACTGTAACTAGACTTGATTTTGGCATCAGTTAAGAACTGCATGACAAGTAGGACTGGGAACAAAACCACTATTTGTACTAGTTTTGCTTGTATTGTTGTTTCAGATTATTGAAGAGCATTGGGTAAAATATGCAATGGAATATGGCATGCAGTGGTGTATTATAGTTGTAAATGAGGACTCCTTTTTTTTTTTTGTGAACTGAGATATTGATTGCAACAAGAATGTGGTGATTTTTTTCTGACAGGATTTATTCTCAAGTCATATAATTGTTGCCACAAAGTTGGCTTGTGGCTTGATTGCCATCAGGGGATTGTTTTTGGCTACAATCCTCTTGTTACAAGGCATGAAGCAACTCTTCCATTTCATTAAAGCTCTATTTGGGAGGGTCAATGAGCTGTTTAGTCCATCACATGTGAAAGCTAAATAGCCCAATACTGAATCTGAGTTTCACTGCACAGCTGAGGCTTTACCCAGGTACCTTGAACATCCATGTCATAAAAAGGTATTAAGTAGATGTTTCTTCTTTCTACTGTATTGTGCATCTAATTTACCACATTTTGCTCATTTGTTATGGAAAGCAGTGGTTTTCTATTACTGTTCACTGTTAGATATAGAATTATGTTGGAGCTTGGCATTATAGAGGTTTCAATTAATTGATGATGAGTGAAACAAAAGTGATGAGATTTCACATTGAGATAACAGCTCCTCCATAACCATGATATCCACATTATAGTACTGTCTAGATGGCTATTATGTCTGTACTGCATATGAGATGCAGACTTGGTTTGATTGTGGTTGTGACAAACAGTTTATGAAGTGGTGCAGGTGTCAACAAAAGTGAGAATGTTCAGCTCAAAAATGGCATTGGTTGATTATGTGGTTGATCCCACCTCCTGACAGATTGCGAATATACCAGATTTAGATCCTCTACAATTGCAGGTTGTCCAATATAGCTCAAGATATCAAGGTGATTTCAGCATCTGGTAAACTTTGTTCATAATCTGTCACTTAGAGTGTATGGAGTTTAGTTGCTAGGTTTCTAAAACACATGGATAGTAGCTCCCAAAAGCCTCCCCTCTTTCTGCCTCTTGCAAAATCCACCATGCAGGTGTAGCAACAACCCAATCTCATCTCTTTTTGACATTTGGGGTTCTAGCAGACTTCTGTTCTTTTGTACCAAGAAGACTCAGTGGATCCACAGTCAAGGATCAAATAAGGATACCCAACTATGCTGAAACCAAACTGAAACCTGATTTGATCTCCAAAACTGCAACCTGATCAAAATCAAAAATTACTTAATAAGTCTGATTTAGGAGTCAGATGAGATGGAAATCTGACATAAATTTACCCAATCAATGGAATGAAACTTACTCTCATAAGCTTCATGTTGCTGCTTGAACGAGGATACTATTGTCTTTTTTATTGCTATGGACCTCTCAAGTGCTAGCCAACATCATGACTATCTTCACATTGTTTCAAGAAATGCACCAGAAACTCAGGATGCAGATTTTGTATAATGGTTTTGTATAATTGCATATCATCCTTAATGCTTGTGCTGCAATATCACAGGTGCAAATGGCTGTATGATATTCAGCTCCCTGAAAAGAGCTTGTTCTTTTTCCACCACTTCCTTAGAACTTGAGCTTGGCAATTTCTACTCAACACCATTTCTCTAGTAGTTATTGAGAAATCTGTTACTGATATTTCTGTGTCCTACATGGCTAGCGTGTTACAGACATACAACACAACTTTTCAAACTCTGGATCCATCTTGGGTCCTGAATTTCTCTGTACATTGCTAGTTGTCTTGGAGCTTTCTAATCCCATAAGTACAGCTTATTGGTGAAAATGCAACCTGCTGTAACCTGAATTTATACCCAAATTTTTTAAGTACCTCCAGGCTTCCTGGACAAATGAAATAAAATGGGATGAGATTTTCTTGCTGTAATGAAATTGGGCAGTGTAGGTAGCTTTGTTGGTAGTCTTGCATTGTAAAGGAAAAGAATAAATTTGGTGTATAATCAAACCTTGGAAACACATCCTTGAGCACTGAGCATCTTGCTGCATAGAGTGATATTTTTGTTTGCTGCAACCTTCAATTCCATCACCATATCAAGTATAGTTTTTCATAAAATTCCATGAAGAGTTATGCTTTAAAATGATACACACTTTTGATTATGCAGCTGGCTCAACTGATTTCATGCCAATATGACAATTCCATATGCAGATTATGATGGATACCTCAAAAGAAGTTCACCTGAAAACTTCCAATTTGTGTAACAGTGTAGCTTCTCAGAGTCAGGATGAATCACAAAAATTTCTACAGATGTCATACCTGGAATTGCAACTGAAAGTTGGCAAAATTCTGAATGCAAAAAACTACTTGCTGACAAAATCCAAGCTAGACATCCTAGCAATGGTTGCCTCTGTTTCGTTCTTTTGTTCTCAGCAATGTACTTGGCAACCTAGTCTAGAGTTTTGGTTGTTTTACAGGCAGAATTGTTCTTTGTTAACTTGTTTGCCAGGTTGAGAGCTACAGAGGGAAAGGGACTTCACATTTAAGATTGTATGTAAGATGAAAGATCCATGTAAGATTTGGGATACAATTTAAGCTTCAACTACTAATCAAATTGCTGCAACAGTTGGGCAATTAGAGACCTAGTTGGGTTCCATTGTTTCTCATGATTTTGTTTGAACCTGTCAAAATGAGCCACTTGTTTACAAGGCAGGGAGCCACTCCTGGCTGTCCTCTTCATGGTGTTTTTCTCTTGTAGCAGCTCCTGGCAGGGTTTTAATTATTTCTGATTCTTGTAGGGTTTGTAACATTGTAAAGAGAGCTAAAGGAAGAAGACTTCACCATTTGTTTTACAAGACAAATGTGCCCAGTCTAAGGGGTCCAAATCAGTGTTGACAGGTTCTTGAATTTTAGAAGGTTCAAGTCAGGTTATAAGGTCAGATTCTAATGTCTCAGGATTGGAGGTTTTAAGTATTCTTGGAACTGCCATTGAAACCTAACTATAAATTTATCCATTTAAAAAAAAATTGGAATTATAACTTGGTTGTTGCCTTGAATTTAAAAGCTTCAAGTTCTTTAATAGGTACATAAGTATAATTTTATTGAAAAAACATATAAACTTGGCTGGACAAGTTATTATATTTTCTCGATTGTAAATAATTAATATAATATATTCTTTATTTTGGAGTGTGTGTATTAGTTGAACAAACTAATTACACACTTTTCTTTTTGGTTTAGTACTGTGTAATGAAAATGAAATTGCACTTTGTTTCAAATCAGATCAATTTTTTTTTTTTTGTGAAAATGACTAAAACCAAAGGTTTTAGAAATCCAAAGAATTGTTCTAAAGACAAGATCGAAGTTTCCATAAAAGTTAAAATTGAAATCAAATGTTCTTTTGGAAATCAGGAAGTGGACAATACTGGTGAACACGGAATCAAACCCATTATTTTTTATTCATTTGGAAGGGAGAGGCTTGTTTCTTTGAAAGAGGGGAATGTACTTAAATTTTTTTGATGTATATATTTTCAAAGAACTTGAACCTCCTTGACGAGGACCACAGCCCCAGTTTAGGTTCCAGGTTCACTTTTCAAAATCTCTGATCAAATTGATAACCATTTAGCATTAAAATTTTTAAATTTTAATAAATTACCTGGATGACTCAATTTTCTGGCAGGTAGGTTATCAATCTTTAAACAATAATACAAATAACTTATAAAACAGAAATTAATATAATAATATTTTTATTTATACAAAAACATTATAACCAACTAATAACTGACAAAATAACATACGATTACTATCTAATTATTTGATAATGTATCCAACAACCTTAAATATTGATATTGATAACTTATGTGATCCCCCAAAAAATTTCAAAAAACAACCTACCCAGCTATTATTAAAAATAGCAAGAACCAGCCAGAACTGTTACTGACCTTGACTGGTGATTTTCAAATAATCAAACAACCAATCCTGTAGCCTTTAATAAAACTTCTGGTTTTCTGGAGAATTTGGCAAAACCCCAAATTCAGAGGTTCTTCAATTTTGAAAATACGCGGACCAGAACTTCTTTAATTTGCAAATTTCGAGAAAACGGGGAGCTGGAGATTCCTTTGATTTCTAAAATTTTCAAGAAACCTGAACCTGAGGTATTAACAAAAATCAAAGAACCGCATAGCACTGGTGGACCCTTACAATGAGAGAGAGAGAGAGGGATGTTGGGCCAGAGAGTAAACCAGCACCCCATCCATTGAATGTCCGTTACAACTTAGTCTTGGATGAACCTCAACAGAGTTAATATCTAGTTTTACTGTGCCCTTCTCTACAAATGAGGTCCTATATACTGCCTCGGCAGATAGATTGGGGGTTTGTTAGTAGCTACGAAAAAAAGTCAGGTTAGCGCATCCCTAGCTCTTTTGCGGGAATTGTGCACCTTAAAATTGGATGAAGAAAAGTCTAAACATACTGGTTTGACTCAGCAAAAAACATTTGGCCCAGCATTTTTGCATTGTTGTCTGAGACAAGTGAAAGGCACAGCAGAGTGCACCTGCGAGAGAGAGGAGAGCCATAAATATGATCTAATTGCTACTCCCTGTTTTGATCGGCCAATCATAATGATTGGTCTAGGTGATTTGTTATTATTAGTCTCCCACCTATTTGCAGTCCCTCTTTTAGTTTTATGGGTGGGGTTGCAAAAACGTACATAACTTGGATGTGAGAAAAAATTTGCAGGGTCAAATAGCGAGCAGCGCTTGGGACGCTGTACTAATGATGGTTAGGTGGGACCAGGAACCCAACAGAAAACAGTTTCCTGACCATCAATGCTGCATATGGCGCGCTGGTCGCTGGTAGTTATGGTGGCCCCAATTATGTATCCCTGGCTGCTCTCTAGCAGTTGAACACCCTTAGGATTGCACTGAAAAACATAGCTTAGTAAAACACACAAAGTGCCAGAACTGTGCAACACACCCAATCAACCAATCTAAATCAAGAACAGCATGGAAATGTCACCCATTCTTGGCTAATGGGCCGGCTCAATTGTGGCCAGTTTCTTCCGCCTACGCAACTCTTTAATGCTTATGATGCCAACAAATAGGATTCATTATCCTGCGTATCTGACATGCAAATCCTCTCAGGACTCACACTCTCTAGCCTCTAGAGTCCACGTCCAGCACCTTTGATTTGCATACTCTATTGTAAGGAAGTTACAAAACAGTTTGCTTCATATCTGCTGTGAGTAATGGCAATCTGGCAGGGCAGTTTGCGTGCCAAAAACAGCCTACCTATTACTACTACTAGAAAGTGCCTTCAGTGAAGGCTCCTGCACTGGAGCCATGCTGAAAACCCCAAAATTCATCTAAATTGCTTCTAAATATTATAAATATCCCATGCTTAGAGCGTGACCAGTTGTAGCTTCCATTTCAGCCATTATCACTACTTAGCACATCCAAGGAGCATTGTTAGTTCCTCCTATATCCTCAGTGCTCGTCCATAAATTTGAAAAACTATACTGAATAAAGTATATACCATTTAAATCATATCACCTAACCCAATCATTATACTTGAACAATCAAAGATAGTCTTTTTACCAACATTGTTGCAAGGCCATTGTAAGATGAATTATTTATCAACCTTGAGGAGTTATACGCTATTTTATTGTATTCTTCATCTAAAATATATTGAAAAGACCAATTTACCCTTTCTGCACGAGCCCTTAGATTAAATTACACTCTCTACATTCAGATACAACATTATTTGTGTTTAATTTGGCCACCAAGAAGCTTCACCCAAGAAGGTGAACATATTTGTGTGGGTGCTAGGTCACCTGGTAGTCTCAAGAGATTAGATTAATCAAGTGTTTTGATACTTAGCATTTACTCGTGTTGGGCAGGTGTCAACTAGGACTATCCGATTCACAGAATAAATCTTATGTGAAAAATTTTCTTCTTACTCTACGGATTAATCCGAGAAAGCAGTAGCATGACAGAACACGCAAATTACATTTCATATTTGATCTATTTCATACGAAGATCATATTGGTATTGGATCTTTAAAGATAAATAAATACAAGCCTTGTATTATTATTCAATCTTCTAGCAACTAGAATAAAAATATGCTTATTATTATTAATATCAACTTTTTGGTGTGAAATTTTGCCGAAATGTAAAAAATATTAATAAGGAGGGTCATGAGCCCTACAAAGGCTTTTTTGGAATTTTTTAAAACGTTCATTAAAAAAATAGGGGTTCTGGATTGGGTTCACTAGATTCAGAAGGTTGACTCTTGTAGGTCGCTAAAGAACAGTAGCATTACCAAAACAAATTATTGTCTTAGTTGTCTTGTTGTCATTTAGTAGTTAATCCTTCTAAAGAACAGTAACATTACCCCAAAAAATTATTATAGTCTTAGGTGTTTTGTTGTCATTTTATACTTAATCCTTCTTGGGATGCTAGACAGTCATGCAACGTTAGAAAATTGAAAAAAATCAGTTATACCATCTATTCTTAACATGAGGGTCCAAGGCTGATTTTGGGTTGGTATGCAATACATATAATTTTTTAATTGATTTTCCCTGATATGAAGTTGTTATAATCTCAAGTGCCTATTCACAACCAAGCAACTATTGGTCTAAGGCTACTTATAGCTAATGTATCACCAAGGATTTTATTTTTTGTTTTTCAAAAGTTGCATTGTTTGTAACCTTGGAAACAAAAAAGTTACATGTTTTGTGAATATGTCAAGCCAAGCAGCAAAAAGTTTGCAACTTTTTTGTTTTTGGCATGTATGGCAACACATTTTATTATTGTCAATGCAAATATTGTTGGCAACATGTTAAGGACACTGGTAAAATATTTTGGTGATTGAATTTTTTGTTCTAAGAAAATTGACTACACATTAAAAAAATAGAGATGAAAATTTGGCTACAACTTTGAACTAATGTTACATGGATGCACATTTTTAAGGAATTGAACTCCAATCTTCAAAGACTTTGCCCATTGTAACACAATGTCTACGTGCAACAAAAATGTAGTAGTATTCTCAATAAGAATAAACCATAAATTACATTTTAAAAAACCAAAATGCTTGCAAGCATTTGGAAGATGGTAACCTATAGCTACCAGCAACCACCTCAAGGGCCAAGGCTAAAGCTTCAAACATTCAAAGCATATTGATATTTTTTGAATTATCAAGTGTGCATTGCCTTGGCATAAGGAAACTTGCTCATGGTAAAAAACGATTACTTAAACATGTAAAAAGAAAATTTTAAATGGTATGTCAATTGATTATTCTAAATTTGATGAATTCAAGTTATTAAACATTTGTTCATCCTCCATTGAATGCAATACTTTCATCATGACAATCTTTGCCAATTTAATATATTTTAGAATGTTGTGAAAAGGGATAAAAAAATTAACTTGTGATCCACTTTCACATTTTAGTGAAAGGATTGATAGTATTAGGAGGACCCAAATTAGGTCAAGCATCATTTTTCATCACCATCTTGAACATGGTTTTTTGCAAATCCAAATTAGATGCACACAAAAACTTGCTAACAATCTACTCAATCTCACCAACATACATTTTCTTTGGGGATCAAAATAAAAACTTCATAACATTAAGATGATTATTGAAAGATTCATCACAATCTGCAAGTATCACATAGTGAGAATAAACAATACCTAGTGCATCGTTCACCACATGTAAACATCAAGCTTGTAGTTTTTTAATGAATTTTGTTGAACTACCTCCATGCATGGGGTGCAAGTACAAACAAAGGAGCCAACAAGATTACTTTACAAAAGGACTATGACTCATTTTTGGGTGTAAACAAGATAAAATATACCAAAGAAGTAAACATCTTCACTTTAACCTTGTGCCTCTCATATAACTATCATAAAGTAACATCAAATTAGGTGAAAATATGTGTCAAATAGCATTAGTTGGCTCTAATAAGTTTATAAGAATCTAATTTTAAGAAAATTAAAAGCAAATGAATTTAATAAATAAATAAATAATACATTTGAAACCAACTAAAAAATATGTGTTCAAACATATTTTTTTGTTTAAAAAATTAACGAAATTGATATGTAATAAGTTAGGAAATGAATATCAACATATGTTTGAACAAGTTGTTAAAAAAAAAATCTACTCCTTTTTGTAAGAACTTACTTGAGACCAAAAGTGCATAGTGAAAAGTAGACGTCAAAAGCTACTTGTATTTTTAAAAATCTACTTAAAACCTACTTTTATAGTTTGAAATATGAAAATCAATGCACATTAGGGTAAACATATATCATATTTAATCATTGAAATGAAAACATTTAATGTTCCACAATTCTATAATGGGTTTTGTTGTTATTTAAAATCTAATTGGTCTAGTTTTGACAAGGTAATCAAATTGTTCACTTTATCTTGCTTACACCTTTTAGTTTTTTTCCATTTTTTCATATGAAAGAATTTTTGAATGAAATCTTTTATAACTTGTTATTAAAAAATACATATAGTTGCCCCAATATATCACATGTTTTATGTTAATCATTGTTGAATAAATACAATTTTTTCAAAGTGTGTGGATTTTGCCAAATTTTGCATTTCATCTTGAAAATTTATCATAATTTTGAATCCTACCAAAATATGCTAACTATTCTAAATTTTTGTTTCTTGTATCATAAACTAAAATTTTATTTTGTATGTCATGCACATTACACCCCATTTACATGTGGTAAAAGACTTTTAAAATTTTAAAATATTTTAAAATATTTTAAATTTTTAAAAAAAATTAATTCCATATTTTTTCAATTGTGAGTGTTTTTTGAATGTGGGTAGTAGGTTACTATCATCTAAATTTTCTTACCATCAAAATTATTTTATTCAAATAATCCTTACCTAATCCTTGGTAAAATTAACCACAATTTAACATAACACCTATTCAAATTCAAATGTCTTTTACTAAAACCAAAACCCAAAATTTAATTTCATAAATTTTTAATTTGAATTTCTCAACATTCATAGGGTTGTTCTTCACTATTCCTCAATTATCCAACATGGTTTTTTACTCCTTTAATTATATTCGCACCCACATTACAATTTCACACCTTTCACAATGTGGTAAAAAATAGGTCTAATCACATAGCATGTCATTTCAAAGTTTTCACCCATATGTGGTTTGTTTGGCATTTAAATGCCAAATGATCAATCTTACTATTACATTATAAAGAATCATGTGTTTTACAACTTTTTAAAAAATGATTAAAAATTCTCAATGATTTTTTGAATGACTATAGTCATTTAATATAACTTTTAATCCTCTGTGAAAAATAAATAATCATAAATGAGTTGTTTTTGTCAATGATGGATGATAACATTACATATGGTAGTAACAAAATCATTAGTTCATAATTTTTTTCATCCATAAGACATCTATGATAAAGGATAAAATGATGTGAACTTTTAGTTGTCATTTATATCACTATAAAATGATCCTATTTAAAATGCCATGAACAATGATAACATGATTTTTCAATGTAACTATCAATTGATGATATTTGAACAACATGGCAGTTAATGTATGATTGAAAAATGACTATGATGCAATGACATGGATAATATTGACATGGTAGTTTCAAGTGATTGTGAAATGATTAAAATATGAAGAACCAATTAGAAATTGATTACAACATGTCTAATGCATAATGACATGAATCATGTTGACCACCTACTTACCCACCCACCCCCCTACCTACTTACCTACCCACCCTTCCACCTATTTCCTTATTTACTTACATACCCACATATTCACCCACCCACCAACCCACTCATTCACCCACCCACCTACCTATTTACTTACCTACTTATCCACTCACTTACCTCTTACAACCTACTTACTTCCTACTTACTTCTTACTTACCATCTTACAACTTGCTTACTACCTACATCATAGTCAAGTATAATGTTATGAAATAAACATGTGAAATTAAAAAGGTTGAATATTCAAAAAATGGTTTGTTCCATTGGTAAGGACTTGGTTTACCATTGTGAACGTGAAAGGTTCAATTTTTAATACTTCAAAATATTAAATATTAAAAAAAGTTATTACTAAAAAATTGGACATTCAAAAGAGGCACTATGCCCATAAGGCCCAAGAGTGTCTCAACATTGGCCAAGAATTCCAAGTTGACAACAACATTTTGATTTATTGGACTTTCCAAAACCATTTTCAACAATAGAGTTGGACACAATTCTTGCAACATGCACCTTTCTAAAGGTCCAAAAT
>Ga0209611_10000429_pt1 | contig 61453 bp, 32 predicted proteins | sample S1TSphgellanicum_3_FD_187693 | JGI IMG/M metagenome (GOLD analysis project Ga0209611, IMG submission 187693) | Host-associated microbial communities from peat moss isolated from Minnesota, USA - S1T2_Fc - Sphagnum magellanicum MG (SPAdes) (version 2) | ecosystem: Host-associated > Plants > Peat...
TAAATCTCAAAACATATTAAGGAAATGTATAATAACATCATGTTATGAAATCAATGGAATAACTACATTGAAAAAACATGTGAATGTAGACCATTTAATAATTGCCAAAAACTTTGAGGAGGAAGTATCAAGAAGAAATGTGGAAAGACAACCTTGTGTCTAACTTTTCAAAATCAAAATTTTTTGGTGTAACAAATCTTTTCAAAAAGGATGATTTGCAACATAAATGTTTTTTGGAAAATTTTGGCCTTTTGATAATAAAAAATCATTTGCATTTGCAATTTTTGAAAAGTGCATGGTTGAAATGTTTGGTTATGCATTTATGTTTGCAAATGGTATCCCCTTCAAGAAACAATTTTTTTCAATTTTTTTTTTTTTTTTACTTGGTGAGAAAAACCAAACAAAAGTATGTATCTTGCAACAAGACTTGATTTGACAATGCCTATGGGAACACATAATGTTTTTGCATTTATCATTAGTTTCTCGAAAGTTGATTGGGAGCCAAAACGTATCATTATTAATGGACTTGTTGAAGCTATCAAAACTATTGACCAAGTCTTGGCAACAATATTTAACTAATCATTTTTATCACTATAGTTTATGGAAAAATATAATTGTATATGTGAAAGATGAAGGTTCCAATTTAAATGTCATGATTATTACATTAGATAATTTTGTTAGTTGTGAAGTAATGGGTTTGGAGGAAAGTTTTCAAGGGACTTATTTTGGGCATGCATATTGCAAAGATTATTAGTATGCCACAACTCATGGAAAATTAAATGCAAAGGACTCAAATATGTGTCCATAAAATAGTTTCTATTAAATTTGCAAAAATGTGATTACTTGCCCAAAAACAATATAGCAAAAAGAAAAAATTGGAATATCGAATGTGTTGATTTTGGTTTTTGTCCAAAAGAATAAAATACCTTTGTGAAAATGAAGTAATATTAAGCATTTGACCAATTTCTGAATCATCATGTTTTATTGATTTTTTTTTAATTTGTTAAAATATTATGAAAAGGTTAAACAAACATTAAATTGAGTTTTGATTTTTGCTAAAATTGAGTCGAATTGAAGAATTGTTCTTAGTATCCAATATCTATAACATGAGAAAGCAACATGAAAAAGGGAGACAATTCATACATGTCACAAGACTTGTAGGAATGGAAAACACATAGACAAATAACTTTCAATTCTAATTCAACAAGTGCAATGTGCATTGCACAAAAGATTTGCACCCACACAAGATCTCATAAAAACTCACAAGAATTTACAAATAATTTGCTACTAATATCTGACAAGAACAAAAGCTTAAAACTAAAGGAAGAAAATCATACCTTTCACAAGACTTGCAAGAGTAGGAAAAACTCATGAATGAAAATAACAAACCTTGCTCACATAATAACACATAGACACAATCTCACAAGAACTCACAGACAATTTGCTACCAAGATATGATAAGAACAAGAGCTTAGACTTGAAGGAAAAAAATCATACTTTTCACAAGACCTACAAGATTAAAAGAAACTCACAAATGAAAATAACAAACCTTGCTCACACAAAATTCACATCCAAGATCTCACAAGAACTCATAACCAATTTATTGCCAAGATTTGACAAGAGGGCAAACCCATCCTTGGGTGGTACCACTAGGAACTACCTCAAGGAATGGTTAAGGAACCAAAAACAATCAAATCATTTTCTTGGGCCCTTTTCTTTAATTTTTTTCACAACTATAAATTATTATTTTTCCATGTTTATCCATTGCATGTTTGAAGTTTATTTGGGAATTTAAAAAATATATATATTCCTAATTAAAATGGCCCTTTAAAACTCGATAGCTTCAATTTTGAAAATTCATAGCTAAATTAATTTAATCAATTAATTTTCAAATAAAAACCTAAAACCCGAATGACTTTCAAATTTCCTTAGGAAAAAAAATCACAAGAAAATTCTCAAATCATATTTCAAATTTGTGTTTCTAGCCAAAAAAATTAAGGAAAATAACAAGTGTTATGTTCTTGAAACTCTTTCTAAATGCAATGATTAGGAACATCAAAATAAGAAATATTATTAATATTACTAATATTTCAAAATCTATGAAACCTAATAAATGTGTTCCCAAATTTTTTATTATGAAAATGTTGATTTAAATGTTTCCTATATTTTTCAAAGTTTGATGGGTCTAAGAAAATGAAGGGGTGATGTTCCTAATGATACCACCCAAGGATGGGCTTGCCCAAGAACAAAAACTTGGAGGAAGGAAGAAAATTGTACCTTTCACAAGACTTGCGGGAATAGGAAAAACTCACAATTGATACTAACAAACCCCACCATGGTCCAAAGCGCTGAACTTTGTTGAGCAATTTTTGATTCTACAAACAAAATGCACATTGCACATTAAGAACTCATGCAAGACCTATAGCCAAGTGCTCATGGAAAGTTCACAAAAGAACCCAAAGGATTGCAAGAATAGGAGAAAACATGAATGCATACCTAAGAGGAATACATAGACAAACAAAAAAACCCTTGCCACCACACCAAGCTCCATGAAAATTCATCATTACACAATGAATGACAACGAATGCAAAGGAAAGTGCAACCTTTTTTACCAATTCTAGGGTTTGAGATAGCAAAAACTTGAAAAATTTTAGGCACTTAAATGCATATCCTTCAACCTTGAAAAAATCAAAAGCCCTAAAATTTGAATATGCATAGTGTCAAATACATATCCAGACATAAGCACATGTTATGACAAACATGAATATGTATTAGGTTATTGATGAACAATAGACCGATGGATATGAATGTGCATAGATAATGAATCAATATCCATTCATTGGATATGTATATTTATATATTAAAAAAATTGACACCAATTTCGAACATGTATTTATACATATCCGCCAATTATACATATTGATAAGCAAATTGAACCAAATAACTAGACAACATTGGTTTCAACCCTTATTGTTAATGCTTATGTTTTGAACTAGTTTCATGGTCATTGGTTATTTAGTGATGCATTGCATGTTACCATAACCATGAACTTTAAATTGAGAGAAAAATTTGAAAATGAACATTTCATAAAAAGCTTGATGAAAGAATATTTTATTGTTGTTACTGAATTAGCCTTGCTTGCATTGAACATTTTAAAAAATATACGAATTACTTTAGAATCTTCCTTTTCATTAAGTAAAAAATATGAAGAACATAAAACCCACAACATGTTTTTTTAATGTTGAACCCCAAGTTTATGAACTTTCATTTTATCTTTTCATTCATTGGATTGGCAATGTGTTGTTATTGTTGAAAAATACAATAAGAAAACTTTGTTTCTTATGCTTTTAAAATGTCATCACCTCTCACATCCTTTGGTAGAATCTAATTTTTTGTTAAATCAAATGAATGATGAAAATTTTTGTTTGGAAAATTTCAATATGACTATTGGAACAAGGGGTGTGTCACATTGTGGCCTTGCCAATTACATTAAAAAATATCTTAAGGCAAAAGGAGATTTATGGAAATTCAACTATTTCACCATGCAAAAATATAATCTTCAACAAATCCTCTAAAATAAACCAAAATCCTTCAAGATAATATAACTCTATAATCAATCTCAAGTTTCAACACAAGCCAAAATATCATCTTTCAAAGATCTTCATATAAAAATAGACCTATTACCTAGGGGCCAAAATCCCTTGAGCTACTATACTCTATAATGAACTTAAACACAATATCCTTGCCTTGGTAGGCAAGGCCAACAAATGAACTAACCAAGAAACTTGTCAACATGGAGCTATCATTTTTTGGGTGTTATCAAGTAGAGGCAAAGGACATTATGTGTCCCTTGCAATGGTGGGGGGAACATCAAACAAGTTACCTATTATTGCCTTTCTAGCCTAACAAATCCTTGGCATTGCATGGTCACAAATTGAGATTTTTATTTTTATTTTTTGACTAGGATCTTTATGAATTTGAAAATGTGTGAATTGCAATAAAACCATTTAAAGAAGGTAGTATTTCTAAGCAAAAATTGGCCTAATGATCTTAAAATTGGTTGTAATTCAACTAGTAATTTAGTAAAGTTAATTGAGAAAAACTTAGAATTCAATGACTTTGGACTTGCATTTGAACAAGATGAAGTTGTGGAGATGTAGTAGGCAACATGAGTTTTTCAATCTATCAGTTTTGTTGATCATTATTATTATTTTCAATTTTCAATTTAAAAACGAATCATGATAACTGAATTGAAAAAACTATCTTAAAACTTGTATAGTTATCAAATTTGTGAGAATCATCCTATTTGAAAAGTGACAATTTATTTTGAAAATCTAAAACCTTGCATGTTTCCTTAAAGTTTGGATTTAAAAATTAAAACCAAAACAATTATCTAAAATGACGAGAAGAACTAAAACCAGCAATTTTCTCCAAATGCAAAAACTGCCCCAACATTACTAAATACCTCCTAAGGAGCATTGCTTGGGCAACATTGTGACGTCCTACATGGTTCTACACAAGGCTTGATTAATGTCTTATAAAAATGAAAGAAATACCATGAAAGATCTTCTTGTTGGAGATGGCTAAAAATAAGCTATTGGTGAGAATTCCATCATGCTCCCTTATTAAAGTCATGGTTTCAAAAATTGGCAAATAACAACAAAACATTCAATTTTCTTTGCCTTTAAGGTAGGACAAGTGTTGATAGTGAAGGACACAAATTGCAAGTTGCACAAAACCCACATAGAGTCTAAAAATAGGTTTGGAAAAGAGCAAGAAAGGGGATTTAAGTGTCTCCCAAAGATAGTTAAAGGATCTTTAGTATCTCGCCAATACACCAGTTTAGATGCTGGTTCACCATGTCCATATTTTCCACTTATCACATACCATAACTTCTTTTATTTTTGGGGATATCAACAAGCAACAAACTCAATTGGAAAGGATGAAACAACACCCAATAATGGATTACTATGGAGGGGCATAATAGACAAACATAATGTGATTCATCATACTTTACATTCTTGTTATGTGAAGGCCCTAGGGTAAAGTAAACCCTCAGTGTGGTAGAATCTCACCTGGGTTAATATTTGGTTTCACCTTGGTAAACCATTCTGTAGGAAATAGGTCTCATCTTTAGGTAGATAAGTAAAATAAAATAAAAAGTAACTACTAGGTAAGTAGATGGTTTATACATAGGTAAGGGCTGTTTTTACTACCTACCTACTAACAACCTGCTTGTGGGTTGTGAATAGGTAGGTTGGAAAAAAAAGCAACTGAGCTAACCACCATGGTTAGCTAGGGAACTAGAGCCCAACAGAAAACTGTTTCCTGACCACTTATCATTCATCCTTCATCCTTCATGGTGCACGGGTGAGTGCAGGTTCACTGTGGCTGTAAATCATGAGGCATTAAGAAATTTATGGGAGTGATTTTGCCCTTTCAAAAAAGGGGACTAAACAATCATCTAAACCTTTAGTTAAGGCAAAACCAAACTAGTAAGCTCAAATACAAAGTGGTTAAAAAGCTTTGCTTTTGTATTCACCACATTGAAACCCTAATGCTAATTCTCTCGGCCTTTGTTTCTTGCCTCTCCAAGGCAGGTGAAGTCCAAATTAAACATGGGAACTGAAAAAAAAAGATTATGATAATAGACAATAAAACATGGAATAAAGAACAAATGTAATGAAACAAATCATGGGAACTAAAACACAAAACAAAAATAAATTATAAAGAAGTAAGGACACATTGCACTTTGATGCCCTTAAAATAGTTAAGCTTGCAATCCATTATGATTGTGGATGTTTACTTTTTATTTTCACAAAATTGAAAATGCTCAAAGAAGATTTAGCCAATGGCTATATACTTGATATGAAAGCATTAAAAATTTAGTATCCTTCTATATTGTTGGCTACCTATTGGAACCAACCTTTCTTTTGTGCGAAATTGCTAGAGAGAGAAAATGCCATATTTAAAGATGTTTTGAAAGGATTTTGCTAATTTGTGACACAATTTTCCTTTTTGAAGCAGCTTTTTGTCACCTTTGGATAATCTATTTTTTTTTTGGGATTAATATGAAATCTTTCTTAGGATACTGGCAATTGATTTTAAATCATAAAACTGAATTTTTTAATTTAAAAAAATTTATATAAGCATTGACTGGAACCAATTATATAAATCTATCAACTATCATTTAATTTTTAAAAATAATGCTAATTTCAGCCATTTAGAACTTTAACAAATCATTTGTATTGGCCGAAATAAGACGGTTTCGAATCAAAACTTTTCTTAAATTTGCCCCAAAAATCAGTGAATGTTTTGTTTTGGGGCTGCTGCCCAAGAATGTTTTGATGCTGTTCCCAGCTTCTTTCCCTGAATCCCACAAAGCTGCAAACCTATTTTGCTTCCTTCGGCCGCCACTAATGAATCCACCAAATGTCGGCTCTAATTCGAAAGCAGTAGCAATAAACCGCAGTGCAGATGATTTTGTACCATCATATTGATTGTGTGGAAGGAACTTGGAACTTGAAGAATGTTTAATGCACTTATTTATTACTGTGACAATGCATTTAGCAAAAACTTTGATGCTTATCCTCGTCAGTAATGCATACCCACCGGCGCCTACGTCGCAATAGTAGTATTCATTGCAGTCTGTTGATTCAGCTGCAACATTTATTGCAATGGCAAAAGCAGGAGAGACATGCAATAATTTTGCCTTGTGCACTTTTGTGATGGCTTAATAACTTAGTGGCAAATCTTTACTGCGCTTCCTTGTGTATGAGTATCTCGTGTCGCTAAATTCAGCGCTCCACGATGCGCGAACTTGGTGCTACTTACACACGACTGCACGAGCGTGATCAGCAAACGGGTGCTTTTCCAGCGCCGCTGCCGACGATCTATGCGACGATGGGTCCTTTCTTTTCGTCTTTTGGGCGGGGAAGGGGGGGAGAAACACTTTCACGAAAATAAAAACTAAGACCAAATTTTATTTATTTTGGCCTAAAGAGAGAAATGAAAAGTTTCGGACTTGGGCACGGTCCAAGTTAGCAGGGTACACCCACCTTCATTTAGGTTCTCTTGGGGTCAGATTAAGTGGTAGGGTAAAGCCCTTGGCCATAGGCTTTACCCAAATAAGGGCCCATGTCGGGTTTTTCAGTTTTGTGATTTTGTAATTTTTCAAATTTTTTTTCAAAAAAAAGAAATATTCATTTTGAATTTACACTAATAAAACTAAAATTTCCAATTTTTTCCAAAAAAATTTCGGTATAATTTGAAGTTAAATGTTTGGCTCATGTGAGGTAGAACTGAGCTAGAACCAGCACCCACCAGCTCACCATGAAGGATGAATGGTAAGTGGTCAGGAAACAGTTTTCTGTTGGGTTCCAGTTCTCTAGCTAACCATGGTAGTTAGATCAGTTGCTTTTTTTAAAACCTACCTACTAACAACCCTCTAGTAAAAACAGCCATTACCTATGTATAAACCATCTACTTACCTAGTAGAGTTACCTATTTTCCTACCTATCTACCTATATATGAGACCTATTTCCTACAGAATTGGTTACCAAGGTGAAACCAAATATTAACTCAGTTGAGGTTCATCCACAACTGAGGTATAACTGGCATCCAGTGGATGGTGCATTGGTGGGTGATGGTTCGTTCACTCTGTTCAACCAAGAGACCCTAGACAAGGCTCGGTGTACCCCTCTCACTGGGACCCTGACCTAACTTTTTACATTCAGTCCAGTTAATAGTTCCTCATGTCACCCCAAATGGTCAAAACTGCCATCTGATTCTATTCCATATTAAGTAAACAGCACAAGTAATGTGTTGTAACCTCCCCATTAATGTGAGCATTTTGATTTGGTGTGAAATTTCACCAAAATGCAAAAAAATCAAAACAAATCAAGACAAATTAGGGCTGCAACCCCTACAAAGGTTTTTTGGAACTTCTTTGAAAAACCAAAAATACAAGGTTTTTGGACTTGGTTCACCAGATTTAGAGCACCTACTCTTGGAGGTCACCAAACAACAACAAGATTACAAATTTTTTATTGTCCTACATGTCCTGTCTTACTGGTCCTGTACCAAATTTGGCTAGATCATCAGTCCTGTGGATGGTTGCCATAAAAGTGAAAAAAAAACCTCTAAGTGTGAGGAAGAAAACCTATAGGTAAAATCAATGAATGATCTGAATTTTTCTCACATTCTTGTTTAAAGCTTCTTCTAAATTGCATGTCAATTTCATGCAACATGTAAATACTAGGGCAAACATAGTTCACTAGACAAGTCTTTAAAACAATTCAAAGCACTAATTTGAACAATCTCCTTGGTCACATATTTTTTCTTTGTGCTTGGGGACAAGCCTATGGTGTTATTACAATATTAAAGTGTTAGTTTACTAAAGGGGGAAAAGTGTTTTGTTTGGAAGATCCTCTCACAAATCTCCTTCCTTGTGGGGGTTAAGGTAAATGAACTTTAAATGGAGATTGCCCTAATTCAGACGCCTATATTTGCTCTCAAATCTATGTAAAATTACCCTTTAAATGGCATTGTCTTAAGTTTATCACAAAAATGATTAGCCCAAATCATGTTTACATATAATATGGGTTTAATCACTAATTAAATCACATTCAAAGTTGAGTAGCCCTACTCATGTGGTCATATAACCAAGGTTTAATTTATTGATTAAATCACATAATTCAAAGCTTATTAGTCATAATCATGTTTACACATAATCAGGTACCATTATTGATGAATTCACATCCACAATGGAATGGATTATAACATTTTCACACACAAGGTGATGTTTATAACATGTAACCAAAGATAAAATTGCAAGTTGTTTAATGCATGACCTTAATTAATTCAACATTTCCCATGTGATTAACTTACACACGATTAATATTAATTTATGTTTTACTACTTGCCATCCAAAAAAATTTGTGCAAACATTTCATTCACAATTCCATGAACAATTGGATCATAGATTACTCACATTCTTACACAAATTACATTTCACAATTTACACCTTTTTTTTTCACAAATGGCAAACAAAACAAGAATGAAACCTCGTCCATTTTAGGTGCAAAGTGCGTCACTTTTTAGTTGTATGATTATATTTTCAAATGAACAAAATAATACGAAAAAATCAAATGTGGAACTTGTTGTTTGCTACATAACAAGATGATGATGAAAATGAAAACACAACACAATATGAAGATGAATCATTAAGCAACCATTCTTATTGCCATAAATTGAATTACATAAACATTTAGCAAGATGTTCAAAGCAAGGAATTTATTCCTCATCCAATGACCACTAAAGCCCATCTTAGGCGTTTCATTGAAGTTAAATCCCAAGTCAATTCTAAATTATTTTCATCCTCTAGACGTGGCATTCCCAAGTTCCTTGATAGATTCAAATGCGAGTATAAGGTGAAAACAACAGAAGGATAAGGAGTTGGAGCATGTTCTTTGGCTTGTAGCACTTTGAAGGTAAAAGGGCATGTTAGAACTCCAAGATGGGGACTAGGACCAGTGACAAGTGAATTAATTATTCATACAGATCTGCACAAACCAAACAAGTCGGTTAGTGCATAATTGGAGCACTTTTGGTGCGCGGACAAACCACGGGCAAACACGAATTCACAAGATTCACCATGGTTCGGACTTAGGGGAAGCCACCACCTTCTCAGTTATAATATTCTCTGTGCTTGGCCATGGGGCCAACACCCAAATGTTATTTTGTTTCACGACTCCCAAGTTGGGAATCCCAAAATTCTTGAAATTGGGACTCCCACAACTTTTAAAGCCCATAACTTCTTGTGAAGACCTCTGATTAATATGAGGTCTAAAATAAAGTTGTAGTCCTTGTCAATAGCTTTCCAAAAATATGTTGCATGCCACCTACAAATGATTAAATAGGGGAAATTCCTGACTTTTAATGGTTAGGAGTCAAATTGGCACTTTGACTCTTGGCCCTTCTTTTGGCCATAATTTATGTTTAAAGTACCCAAATGGGTCATACGAGCCCATTTTGACATCTAAGTTCCAATATCTTTCCAATGATATAAGGAATTCTTTGATCTAATGAGTTTTGACCCCTATAATCGCCTTTTGAAGATTTGGGAGTCCACTAAGACTCCAACTCCCAAAATCAAAGCTCACTTAGGAGCGTGGGGGTTCATTCCCTCACACTTTCCTACACTCCCAAGAGCATGAAATGTGGCTCCCAGGCTTCATTTTTTGCCCGCACCTTTGCATGCCCTTGCTTTGGTTGCAAGCCCAAGGTTAGAATTGTAATAAAATGCCCCTCCCACAATGCCATTTTATTTTTCATTCGGTGATGAAAATGCAACACCCATTTGTAATTGTGATGAAAGTGCACATATGAAATCAACACATTATGGATTGATCTTGCAACATTAACGAACCATCAATCTATTCATTCCAAATTTGCCATGCAAGGTTTTAGATGCTCTAAAGTGTGGAATTAAAAGCAATGCCAATGTAGCATTTCGAAATTTGACATCAATACGTAGGATAATGATTGATGTTGCATTTCAAAATACAACACAAAGGACACCAAAGAATCCCACTTCTCACAATCCATCATGCAAGATGTTGATGGAGCTTGTTTTTCATAATTTGTCACACAAGGTTGAAAGATGCACAAACAATGTTATTAGAGGTGATTGTGATCACATTCGTAACAAAAGAAGAACATGAGGAAAAATGGGAATTGGGACAACATTTCCCTAAAGTTAGTTATGGAGAATGTTGAAATGGGCGGCAACTTGCAAATTGTTGCTCAAAGGTGGGGTGTGCCTATCACATCATTTTGCAACCACATGTATGGGACTACAAAGTCACGAAAAAAAGGAAAGAAAATGTGTCATAGAAAAAGAAAGATGCATTAATGGAATATGTGAAAAAATGTAGTCGATTTGGCATCCAATCACATGGACATAATTACAATTGAAGGTTGGAAAAAATACCTAGGAAAAATGACTCCTTTCAATAATGGCATACCTAGGTGGGGGTGGTTACGATGGTTTAAAAAGTGAAATCCTAACATGTTGTTGCAAGTTGTTCAAGGTTTAGAGATAAGGTGTGCAAAAGGTCTATGCTTAGCCAATGTAGAAAGTCTTTACACAAACTTATTTAAAGCTTATGAGGTGCACAAATACCCATTGTCACAAATTGGAATTATGATGAATTCGGTGCCCAAACTAGTCAAAATGGAGGCATCTTGGTTCTAGCACAAACCAATGCATGAACAATGCATTCAATCACTTTAAATGAGCATGAATGGTTGTTAATGTTATCATGCATCGATGTAACATTCCCAAATTTTTACATTTTCAAAGGTATGCACTTCAAATGAAACTTCATTGCCCAATATGAATTAGGTGCAACAATGACAATGCAACCTAAAGCCCAAATGACAGCCATATTGTTTGACAAGTGGATATTTCATTTCATTGTTTCAATTCAAAATTTTGGAAGTAATTTGAACCCAACCAATTACCACTTGTTCATATTGGATGGCCGCAACTTGCAAAATATCTAAAGCGTTTGTGGGTAATGAACCCGAAACCCAGGCAAGGGATTTGCAAGATGGAAAAGTTTTAAATAAGAACACTCACACCAAAGGAGACGTATGCCATTAATACATCAACATTGATCAATGCGAAACTAATGACACAAAAATGGACAATAACAAAATTTGGCTGAATGGGGTACTCGATTAATTGATAGACCTTGGGTTTGAGAATGTGAATATTGAATCAATCACTACTAAATCCAAGAACATGAATCTTGAATTTAATTAAACAATGTTAACTAACTTACATATTGGCATTTTGCGTGAAAAGGTGCCAAATGGGGGCGAATTACATGTGATCTCGATCGATCTCACTCCCAACTTGCATCATGTTCTTGGTTTCCATCATTTCTTAACATTACTTAAAGCTCCCATCAAGTCCCATTACCAAGTGTCAAACGAAAAACCCTTGATCAACTACAACAAAAACATCATGATGACAAGTGAACATTATGTGGTTGCACTTGAACAAAAAGTGGTAAGAAAGGAGGCAACAACTTGAGAGCAAAATGTTCAAAAGGGGGAACTACTGATATCCAAATGTGTAAAAGAGGCTGAAAAAAAGGATCGATAGGTGACAAAATGAATTCAATTTGAGGAAAAAGTAGTAAAGAAAAGGTTCAATGAGCAATGGAACTCAAATCAATGTGGAAAGGTTGATGATGCTTTACATTTAGGCATCAAAGCAAAACTACCTTTAGTAGCAACAATCTATCATGTGACATTTTGCAAGTTTACACCACTTGTATGCAAATATAACATGCAATTCACCATCATGAAATCCAAAATTCAACGGGATGGCAAAGATGCATCACACATTGCACTAATTGAACCTAGTTGGGTTTATAAAAGATTTAGATCATTTTTTCCCGTCATTTGATCAACCTCAAACCACATTCAAACCGTTGTGAACATGTTCTAATCACCAACATTCACATGCTAGTAGAATTGAACAATAATAAAATCTTTAAAACATTTGATCACAAGTTCATTTGTGATTTAATATGATAGTTTCAACTTGATTAGAAGTTTGTTTAAGGAAAAAAATGTGTAATTTTGGTTTAAATTGGGACAGATGATGTGTTGATTAAGGAAAGCTATTGTCAATTTTTGCATCATGTCATGACACGACTCAAGCAAGTTGCTATGTGTTTTTGTGGCATGTCAAAATATGATTCATGAATCGCATTGTTCATTCTACAAGTGATGGCTTGCATTTTTTAACACAACATAATTTAATTTAAATCAAATTTCTTTTGTAATTTTTATTAAGGTGTCAGGTAATTTGTATGAAGGAAAAACCATTTAAGGTCAATTCCACCATGCAATTTGCAAGTAACTTTTTTAGTTTTTGGATAACATATTGAATATGGAATTGTGATTCATATTTTTCCATTATGCGCAAATGACACTTTATTATGTTTATAGGCAAACCGTAATGGGTTGTGAATGTGCATTGTTCAACACTAACAATAGCATATGTGGGCCCCTTACTTGTGCATATTAGGTGTCTAGGTGTCTAGACTTTTAAAATGTGTAAATAATTCATGGAGCCATTGTTTTGCCACAAATTGACTACCCTTTTATTTATTAAAGGTTGAAAATTTTCTACACATCTAGTCTTTGTCAATTGAGTAGACAAACTTTAAACTGTCCATTTATGATTAAGTTATCTTGCTTAGTAATTATTTGTCAAATCTTCTTAAGGTTAAACTAGTTGATGTGCCCCCATGATTCCACCCATAAAATTACAATGATTCATTTTTAAAAACCCATTTGTCAATAAATTTCAATTATTTAATTATTGTAAGTAAAGTTCGATCTTGACTGCTAAATACATTAATTTATGAGAGCCTTTGAATTAACACTCAAACAAAAGAGAAAAGGGATAAACAAATAAACCTTTGTTAGTTTAAAACTTAATATTTCTATTTTCAATATAAATGGATTTTAAGGTGAATTTACAACCTAATAGATTGGATTTTAAATGAATTATGTTGGTAAGTGGGTCATATATTTGACATCTTTTGAATGGGCACATTTCATTTTCTAGCATACAATTTTTCATTGGTTGCCCCTTTTAGTTATAGATATTATATTTGTTAGTTCTCCATTAATTACCTTTCCAATAATTGTGGGACACGTAGGTGTGAATGTTTTTTTGTTGATTCAATTTTTTGATGTTGCATCAATTGCAAACATCCCAAAAGGGATTTAAATATGCGATTGTAGGACTTGCTTCTTTTCTTGTACATAGATGGTGTGTTTGAAAACCTTATTTTGATATGTATAAACAATGGAAACAATAGAAGAATTTAGGAGTTGAAATGGGGGTAAGTGAGAACAACCCTTGGAAAGGAAAACCTTTTCAAACTAATGGTTGTTACGCCTTTAGCAATTCCTTGATAAATGGTTGAATAAGTTTGTTAATGACAAAGGAAACTTAATAAACATTATTGGGTCAACCAAAGTTTTAAAGTAAGGACAAGAGAATTGAAGGGTTTCAAGTTGGGGTAGGAATTAATCATCCTTGGGAGTGGTAGCCTCTTCCTTTTGTTTACATCAATTAAGGGGGCATGAAGGCATGCCATGCCCTTTTGTGCGAGCTAGTTTGCATTGGGCAAGCTTCACATAGGGAAGGCACCATTGTGGTGAGGGAAGCTTTAGCCAACATGGCAAATTGGAGTTCAACTCCTTAATCTGTCCTACGAGACCATGCTATGAGGTTTGGGACAAAACTTGGAACAAGTTCGACTCATTCCAAGACCACCATAAATGTTGGTTCTTGGGGTAACATATGGTTATCCTAGGGTGGCACTAGGTATTGTACTAAATAAACCTTTTGGGGCAACTTGGAGGTGTCCAAGGATAACACTTGATGTTGTCCCATGTTTCTTTCCCTTTGAAGCACATCTACATGTTATCTTGGGACATCACTCAATGTTGTCCCTTGGGAATATAGGAATGTTGTTGGCATGTTTCCAAAGCAACTCTAATTGAACTCATGATAGTTTGTGTTGTGTTAATTTTTAATTTTGTTTTAACAAGTTTAGGCAATTATTGAATCAAGTTCAAATTCATTTGGGAAGTTTGATTTAACCTAAAGTGTCATGGGATGAACATGTAAATTAAGAATTAAGAACACAAAATTGTGCAAGGAACTTGACAAAAGCAAGAGCATGAAGACAAACTAAAGGGGTAGTAAAAGGGGTGGGTGTCATAGGTTTGAAAATGTAAATATCAATTTTAATTGACCCATTTATGTTTCATTTCATAAATTTGTTAAACTTCAAGCCCCTACATTTTGTGAGCTTATTCCTATGTAAATCACATAAATGCTTGTAGAGTGCATAAGACTTAGCAAACAATAAATAATTAGTAGAAAGTAACAAAAATTTTAGATCAAATACACTAGGAAAAATAAATTTTATTTACAATTCAACGCTTCAACTATAATATTGAAAACAATGTTTTGATTAAAATTTTAAAATTCCTAACTTTTTTTCTACTTCAAAATAAATAAATAGTTGAAAATGACACATAGCCGAACACAATAATCAAGTGGCATAATATGGTCACAAGCTTACTGATTTAGTCAAAAAAATTCTTTAATTATAAATTGTTAAATTGGAGGTCTTCATCCATTGACATATCATTTCATCATATCCTAGTGAAGTCAAGGACTTGATGTATGATTTCAATTACTTCAAAATAGTAGGCATCCTACACATCAACATGTGGCATGTTGCAAAACATTTTATTGTTTTGTGACATGTCACCATTTCATTTTTCATGGTCATTAAATTGACACCTTGACTTACATTGTCTACAAAAATCAATCAATATGTCCAAGCCCTTTCCATTGAAAACCAATCCAATATATGTGTGCCACATATATACTTATGACAAAAATATTTCAATGCATCATGAATTGTTTGTCATGTGTTGTTCAAGTATTGATTATATGCAATGTATGTGTCAACATTCTACATGTACATTGATGAACACAATAAAAATGAGTTATAAAAGATAATTGAATTGAAGTCAAAATTAAAATCTAATATTATAGTTAATTAAGATATTTGGAACATAGTAGAAACAAAGTGTAACAATTACATGTTGAAGGCAATTCATAGTTACAAAATAGTTGTAAGTTTAATTTTTTAAAAGTCAATAGATAGTTAAGAAAATAGACATAGTCTTCAAATAAGGTAACATTTGAGTATCCAAAATAGTATGAACACATCGTACTGTTTGAACAAACAAACATATCTAAATTACAAAATCTAGATGCAAGAACAATGTAATCATGCTCCCACAATGTTGTGGTCCCTATTATGTCTTTAAATTTAATTAGGGTTGATCATTTACATCATTTGTCATAATAAACTTAATACCATTTAAGGCCTCTTCGACCTTAATTAGATAATAGATCTTTAACAATTCTATTAGTGCACCATGGGAATAATCAATAATTGAAAGTCAACTTATAATATTCTTGGTCACAATATAGTTGGAAAAAATCACAATATAGTTACAATATAATAGAAAAAATAAACAAACAAAAGTGAACAAAGATTTAAAGAGAAGTCAATTCTTAGTACAAGTCACAACTAGACAAATAGATATAAAGTTAGGTAAGAGTTGAAACATATTGCAATGGTTATGCCTAGTATGTTAAAGGATTGTCATCTTGAAGATGAATTATGTGATTTAATTCCTATTCCCTCTTGCATCAATTACAATCATGAATGAATGATCTTGTACCTCATTTTCACAAAGGTCCTTCATGAATTGTGCCTCATCAATGATGGAAATGGATCTTTGCTTTCCTTTTCATTTTGTAGAAAATCTCATAACATTATAAATAAAAAATCAAGGATATCAAAACATAACAAAGTCAACAACAATGATATCAATCAAAACATTAAAAATTATTATTAGTTATGATGTGGTCACTTACCTAAGTAATATTTACTTCTATTTTTCAAAAACAATGAAATTATACTATTGTAAATTAAGAATGCCCACCACATCTTCTTAATAATCCTATAGTCAATCATCTCCATGGTTTGACACAAAAAGGACACAAAAACAATAATAACCTCATCTTTTCATCATATGTTGATGTTACAACCTCATTAAAAGGAGAAAATGAGAACATAATTTTTAAAATTGCCCCATTTAGAAAAAATGTTAGAAAAATAAAGATTTTTAAGTAGAGAAGAATTGAATGACCCACCTATACTCATGACTTGCATGTGTTGAATGTGATGATTTACTATATGCATTCTCTTTTCGTTGCTTGTGATCTCTTGCATAAATGTAAGAATGTAAAAGAAAACAAAAATATTTAGAACAACATAGTTACATTAAATAATAAAAGTGTAAAGGAAAATGACTACACTTGGAGCAACAAAATTACATTAGATAATAGGAGTGTAGAAGAAAATAATAGTACTTGGAACAATAAACTTACATTGGATAATAATAGTGTAAAAAACAACATTATTTGGAACAACAAACTTACATTACATAATAAGGGTGTTAAAGGACTAGAAGATTTTTGGACACAAAACTACAAATAACATTTCAATACTAGATTTTATTATTGAAAATCAATTATCGGATTTTATTAGCAAAAATCCTTAAGATTTCATAACCAAAATTAATTACTAAAAATATATTATCAAAACTCATATTTTATTTTTAGAATTGAGATTTTAATGATGAACTATTGATTGTCAATTAAGATTTCCTAATGGTAAATAAGAATATGTATAATTAATTTTGGATTTTGTTTAGGAAATCAACTATTTTTAAGGTAATCACCATTTTGAAGATTAGATTTCCACCCTTGTTTTGAAGTATTTAGGGGCAAAAAATTTTGTGTGAAGAGTAGAAGTAAATCTTACCATCATATTTTGATGTGAAAATTTCTAATTGTTTGAATTCTTGAAGTCGTCTTTTCCACTATACTTTTTTGCTTTTTGTTTTTGAACTTGTATTTTATTCATAAGTTTGAATGTTTAAAATTTGTAGTTTGTTGCCGAATTTGTTACAAATTTGTTCGCTTTGAGAAATTAGTAGTCTATTTCTATTATCCTAGGTAAAAATTATTGTCACTAATTATTTGTCTTTCAATGTTGTTATTTCATTGCTTTATTTTTAATTATCTTTATTTCCAAACTTCAGACTTATGAAGTGGCCTTGATAAAAGGTGTAGAAAAAAACAACATTGTTTGGAGCACCAAAAAAACCTTTAGAAACGCATCTACTATTAGGGAAATTTGCACACATAGAAAGGAAAAGAGAAGTTTGAATTACAATGAAAAGGTGAGCACAAGGAAGGTTGGTTCAATTTATGAAAGTTTTATCATTTTCATTAAATGGGCTTACATCATTTATCCGAGGTGAGTCACCCTAATTGAAATGGCAACTAATTTTTGGCTATGCAAGTTGACACAATCACAACTAGTTTCAATTTTAGTTCAAATTTTGAATTTACCACCAACATATTGCCATCAATATAACAATTTTCATTCATCCAATTTGGAACAATTTGTTCAATTTTCATCTACTTGTAAACAAGGTCCACAAAAATAGTTTAAGTGATTTGTGTTACAACCATGTCATCACATATTCAAAACATGGAATAGGGGTGATGACATGATGTGGCATGATATCGACACATAAGTAATGTATTGATTATAGTTTAGTTGAAGATTTTTTTTAATAAAAATATTTTGATGATCAACCCAACTTAGTGGTCAACACTTTACATCTACCAATTTAGTAAACAATTAAATATATTTAGTAGGTCTAATCGTCCACATGGAATTTTTCAAAATGAATATAATTATATAATCGAAAAAAAGTTGAAGACAACATGCTTTCAAGAAGTCATTGGTAAGAGAAAAAAAAGTTCTCCTAGGGAGAGTCCAAATTGGTGGTAACCTAGCCTATCTTCACTTCAAGTTTTGTTAAAATTCAATTCAAGATTCACAAGTAAACCTCACTATTTATGATAGAATGCAAAGAAAGAGCATTGACATATGAATCCAAATGGTAGATGCAACCTAATTGTGGGTTGGGTTACATCAATGTTTAACAAGTCGGTTCTTTTCACTTTTGTATTTCTAGGAAACATTGAGCTTCTAGCATACTTGTGTAATTTTGATTTGTTAACAAAAACCAATGTTGGTGGGTTGGTACTTGGGATAACATGTATTGGAGTTGGGAATGCATTTGCATCTAGTTGATTCAAGGACTTGAAGTGCTAGTGGTTTAATGAATTGTTATTGCTTTTATAAAATTTATGCTTACATGAACTAGACATAATGTGATTAGAGGTTGTTCATACGACCAAGCTCATCAACATTGGTATGAATGTTTTTGGCCCATATATAAACTCATGTGTTCTTGTTTGGAAACTGGGGGGATTTTGTGTGTAGTTGATTTTCATCCATATATGTTAACCATCCATGCATACAAGAATAATTGTTTCCATTTAAAAGATTAAAAACATACATGGATCAATATTTTTTTAATTTTTAATACATGGATCAAATTTTAATTTTTTTATGAATCTATTACAAACTCATAAATTAATTGGAGTCCATCATGTCTAATGTGTTCGTTCATGATGTAAAACCTTCCTAATAATGAATTCAAATTAGTATCCTAGACATGTTTGATGACACATGTTCAATATTAGAAGGTTCATGAATCAAATGCGCTTAAATTGTGCAATTGCACCTTATTATTATATTAATTAATTGTTTTTATCAAACATGGTTTTGGCTTGAGTGAAATCATTAATAGAATATGAATCACTATTATCAAATAATTTGATGTCAATTTCGGATATTTAGTCATAAATCACATCAGTAATCGCATTTTTATTATATTAGGAAAAATCACACTAAAAAAATGTATTTGTCATTGTCAAAAATGATTTATGACATCTTTTGGGACTAAGCCACATTCATGAACAAATTCTATTTTCGATTTTGTGGTAATACAAATGACATTAGCTATGTGAAACCCAACATCGTAGACTCATATTTTGGGAAAAGGCCACATTCATGGATCAACTCCAACTTTTGTGATTATATAAATGACCTTAATATATTTCCAAATATCATACCCACAAAGCTTGAATAAAATAATCTTACAAGTTGTTTGATGTGATAATTGATGTTCAAAACAACATTAAGAAAATTGGTTGAAGCCAACACTATTGCAATTTTGCATTTGTAACATTATCATGTACATTGATTGTTACACCAAGGGATGATCCCATGCAAATTGCAAGAACATGATTTAAGCTCAAATGGATCATGAATACTAACATCAACAAATACAAACCTATTTGTACTATGCGAAAACATGCCATGTTATTAATGAATGCCTAAAGACATGTGATCAATATTTGCCAAATGCTACATTAATCACCACTCTCTATCATAAAAAATTAAAGAACAAGAATGTCAAGTTTTAGTAGCTACTTCAATTGTGGCTTAAATATTCATTGTTGGAACTCAATAGTTGGGTAGTAGTTGTTGTCAATTGCAAATGCACAAGAGCAATACTTACATGACAACCAAACATCACCCATTTTTATAAGGGATTAGGCGAGGTGGAAATTGTTGGGGAAGATGCAATTTTGCCGCGCCAAAATGTAATGAATGATCCATCAGGAGGATGACAAAGTTTTTGCTTCAATCCACTAGTTTACAAAACAAGGATTTGATGGGCTGATTGAACAACTATTGAACAACCACAGGACCTGTCAGTTGACCAAACAGTCCTTGTACAAACTTCAAACATGCTTTGAGGTTCAAAGCTCTGGCAATAGAAACAAAAAGGCTTCCACAAAATCCACTAGCCTACAGCACACTTATCTTTTTACTAGGCATTTGTTCTAAGTTTTGTTGTCATTACATTTCAGCATTGCCTCTGCAGAAATCCCCTTTGGGTATGTGGATTTCTTTATAAGTTCATGATCAGCTAGCTAGTTGAACCTTTGCTGGGGAAGGCTCTTTCTACAACTGCAATCATAACATAATTATAGTGTGTCCATTCCTTCACCATCTGGCATTCCCCCCTCATTATAAGTACATGATCATAGCAAGGTACTGGGCACTGGTCGAATTGTGTCAACTCGTATTTCTGCAGTGGGACTAAATGAATAGGAATTTCATGTATTATTGCAATTATAGATTCAATCAGCTCATATATAACTCTAACCAACTCAATCGGAGATTTTATATATTGTATTGACAGATTCTCTTAGTGACCAACCCCTTACTAAAACTTTACTCTTTAATAAGATTGCAGGAATAGGTGATTTTGATTGCATATTTCTTTAGAAACTGGTACTCTTCCTTTTTTTTCTTTTGGGAAAACCCACTCTTAGAATTCTTCACATGATTACATTAGAGGCTTCTTCTCTTTAGATTTCATTTGTGGTCTGGTGTTCTGATCAGCCTTTCTTATTTGTGGTGCAAAATTTGGCACTGTTGTGAAATTTTAGAGACTTTATATCTCAAATTCAATGATTTTTTGAAGAAAAATTTGTTGAAAATTGAAAAAAAAAATCCAAAACTCCTTTATATGTGGTTCAAGTAGGTAATAAAAAACCCTATAAGGATGTTTACTTTGTGCCCTTTCATGTTTTTTAATAGTCAGCTTCAGCTAAATCGACCTTTGGACGATTGCCACATCACAAAATTGAAAAAATAAACATGGGTTTTTCCCACCTGGGTGGTGAGATTTAGTTCTTTAGGGTTTGTTGCTGTGATTAAAATTTAGGTTCACTGATTAATAGGCCTTCCTTGTTGGTTTCTATGCTGTTGATTCATCTTCATCCTTTTGTCTCCTAAAGGAAAATGACAAATTGTTTTTGTCTTTGTAATTTAGAAAACTCAGTAGATATGTATGAAAGGTGTTGTGTTTTGTTGTGGTTATGTTTTGACAATGATTTGAATTTGACAGCCATCTACTTAACCTTACCCACCACCTTGGAGTGCATTGATGCCTAAAAATTGTTCTCCTGGCCACCAAGCAGGTGCATGTGTTCTTGGCACCATCAACATTGAGCTTTTGTAATATTTAAGAAGCTGAAGTGTATGTATGTATGTATGTATGTATATATATTCGAACTTGAAGTTCACTTCCCATGCATTACAAATTAGTATCAGATGCTTTGCCCTTGATGCTCTTGATAGTCTTACCTCTCCTAGAAGCTTCCAATTGATCATCCAATGAGAGCATGGTTGTCCATTCCAAATTCCTTATGCAAGTAGCTAGGCTTTTTGATTGAGAGCACAAAGGACTAGCTAATGAAGAATAATAAGAATTCCTGCTGGATAACTCTTGCAGGATGTCACATACAAAATTCAAGTACTTGAGCTGGGCTTCAACAGTAGCCAGCAAATCTTTAACCTTATTTTATACACAACCCAGTTCTCTGATTGAAAATGGTCTCTTTTTTTTAGGAGACAATTGGACAAATCCATTGAAAAAAGGCTTAAAAAATGTGTTTTAATGAATTATTAAGCAATGAATTCAATGACTTCACTGATTGTCAAATCTTTAGGATTACAACAAATTATGCAATTATGTAAGTAACTATTCAAAAATTTAGAAATATTTATGGTCAAGGACTAAGTATAGAGCTCCCATTTTCCAACCATGGTGTTTAATCAACAGCCACCAAGACATTGATGAGGAATGGATGGTGGCTGGACAGAAAGAAAGAAAGAAAGAAAGAAAGAAAGAAAGAAAAAACTTTTTCATTGAGCTCCAGTTCCTTAATAGCTTCTTCATCACTAAGAATAAATAAATTAGGGTTTGAAGATCTAATAATTAATTTGTGTTTTGGGTTGAAGCTCTGAGTGGACTGTCTTTCCATTGGAAACCCCATATTTGTAGAGAGATTTGACAAAATTAGAGCTCTGGTTTTGGTGGCTATCCATCGTCCATGTCTGTGGTGTCTTTGTGGAGGTTTCTTCTTCAATCATCTTTTTTTTGCTGGTTTGTTTGTTGTTTTTGGCGTTTCCTGTACCAGATTAGTGGCTGCATCTCTGCTAATCATCAACCCAGTGAAACTTGAGCAAGAGACAGAAATTAGAATTTAAAAAAGTCAGAGGAGCTACTGCTGCAAGTTGCACGTTGCTACAAGCTCCCCCACCCAAATCTCAACAACAACAACAACAACAACAGAAGCTTTATTTTTAGACTGTAGTAATAGTCACTGTTGTAAAGGTGCTTACATAAAAGAAGAGGAAGAAGTAGATCGGCTACCCCATTAAAGCTGACACAACAGTTGATGAATCAAAGAGAAAGTCTACAAAGAAAAGAGAAGTATAGCTACTAGCTCTTGCCGCCGCCTAATCTGATTAGAGAAAGCCTATAAAATTAGCATAATTAAGTGAGCTTTTTAACAACCCAATCATGCTGATGTTTGAACACTTAACATCACACTTACCCACAGTTGTTAATTCCGTCAGTCTGCCCTTTGCCTTATATTTTTTTTCACCTTGTCATGTTTTGCACTCATAATAAACCCTAACCCTCCTAAACCCTAAACCTATTGCACCTCCATGTTATGGGTACCAAGGGCCATGTAACATGCCAAGTAGCAAGTAGAATGTTAAACATCCCTCATTGAACTTTGTGAGATTGTGAGAAAAAGCTCTGTGATGATCACCAGGCATTTCTCTCCAATGTGAAATAATGCCCTGGGTGCTTCTGCCCTAAGGGTTTGATTAAAAAATTTGAAAAGTTAAAAATAAATACAAAATTTGAAGCCATTCTTTTCAACAAACAAAACAAAACAAAACTCATGATAATAATTAGATTCTACTTATCTATGGTCAGTGGTGGGTTTGAATCTTATGAATTTTTTTTGTAAAACAAATAAATTTGTTGTTCTACTCAAAACATCATAACATGAATCGTGCAATTCAAAACATGAACCATGTAAGGAACAAAAAACAGCAAGTTCACAAAGGACTCCATGAGAGGAGCCTAACATAGTAATGTGTGCCAAGCGTTGTCTTGTAACATGGATGTCCAAAGCATGTATGACATGGATCCAAAACATGTCTAGAAATGTCAAGATCAAAAACAATGGAGCAAAAAGGGCAGATTAGAGCAAAACAATTGCAGCAGTCAGTAAACCCTAAACCTAATGTTTAGGGGTTTAGGGCGTTTGAATCAAACTCTGGCATAGTTATTAGCAAATGGTGTAATCAAGATTAGTGTGCCTAAATTAAGCATTAGTTAAAAGTGGGGCTTTTTCCACAATCAAATCATGATGTTTGATTCAATTTTTGTACTAAGATGATGATGAGGAGCTTTGGAGTAATTAGCAAACGGTTTAAGCAAGATTAGTGCCTAAATTAGAATAATTAAGTGTGTGCTTTTCTTCTTCTTTTTTTGGAAGAATCAAAGCTTAAAATTTCTTATTCAAGAACCTTGATGCTTTTGTTCCAACTTGTGTAGGTACTAGGGTTTGGAAGCAAGATTAGTGTTTAATGTTTGGGCAGTGTACATCTAACAGCTAGAGGAGCTACAGAAAGAGAAACAGAGACCAGTGGTTAGCTGACACAGTTGCATATAATTCCAATGGTGCTTTTATATTCCCGATTTTGTTTTGTTTGCTTGCAGAGAATGTGAAGCGGATGGGTATACAAAGGGAGAGCTGTGATTTGTGAAGAATATTGTACAAAGTGACAAATGTAGTCCTCAAATCCTCTTTCTCTTGAATATCTTTCTTTCAAAACAAAAGCCCACCCTACATCCACATGTGATGATCACTGCAAGTTTTCCATGTGTTTTGGTCTCACATCCAGTATCCAGCAACAGAAGCTTCGAGTGAGGTTTTGTTTGTTTGTTTGTTTGTTTGTTTGTTTTGTTTTTTTCTTTGTGTGTTTCTTCTTGTGATAGTTCAAATCTTAGGGGATTTTTTTTGCAGTCTTCTTCCGACACTTGCTGGATTTGCAAGCTTCAGAGTCTTTCGACATTAGAATTTTGCTTGACAGACTCGACTGCAGTTACTGCTGGTTGGTGTAAACACTAGAGGTGTCAGCAGCAGCTGGTGGTGGCGAGGATTATGTCCTCGAAAGGAGTTGCAGAATCCACCTTCGGAGACTCATGCAGGATTGTCGCTTTTGTTGGCTTTGGTTTGGAGCTGATCCGTGCAGCAGAGCTCAGTTCTGTAATGCACACAAGAATAGGCAAATAGGTGGTGAATGATTTCTTCATCGATTCAGCGACACAGGTGCATCTTCTAGTCAGTTCAAATGGGGCACTACTACTGCGTGAAGCTGATAAACATGCACGCAGGACTGGAGTTTGTGTTTCTCGCTTGAGGATTTGGGGATTCAGTCCGGGTCTTGCGAGTATTGGGTTGCAAATTATTGGATAGGTTGTGTGTATGTGTGTTTTTTTGGGGGTGGTTCTGAAATTAATGTCTCATGCTTGAACGACCTCGTGGTATTATGTTTCCTAGCTAGTCCGCAATCAGCATGAAGCAGGTTCCGATACTTGCTTCAGTGTGCTGCATCATGGTGCTGTAGATCCGCAGCTTAGATTCCAATTCAACGATTGCTCTTCTTGTCTAGCACGGTTCAGAAGCATGAGATTGCGGGGGAGATGAGTCGATTAAATACTGAAGTAAAATACACGCAGCAGCAGCAGTGAATGTTCAGAGTCGAAAGCTCCGACGTAAGCTCTTTCACTAGAACCTGTAGGTGAAGAAATTGTGGGGAGAAGCTGGGGATCATGGGAGCTATACCGAAATCCGCTGCAGCAGCGGGGTTCAGTCACTAGTTAGAAGTTGGGGAGTTTTGTGACGGGATAGATACGACGTGATCAATCAACAGTTGCTCTTAGAGGTGAGCATTTTGAAGCTAGTCGATGGGGTTGGTTTCCACGAGCTTCAACCCAAGTGACGATGCTGTGGGAGCGAAGGCGATGTCGAATCCCGCGGGGTGTTCCGGTCACGATAGAGCGCCGCGATGGAAGAGAGAGGATTATGTGCGCGTCAAGCACGACAAGTTCTTCTCCGACTGGAAGGTACATTGAGAAGCTCTCTCTCTCTCTCTTTCTCTCTCTCTAGTGTCGTCTGATCCGTCACAAGAAGTTCTCGTACATCTCCCCTGTCGACGTTAGCAATCCTCATAAATTCCAATCCCAGTCGTAGCTGGAGATCATGTTATTGCTATTTTGAACATCAGCGCAATTTGCGCGTCCTTTCTATTCTTGGCTCAGCAATAATGTTGCCGCGTGACGTGTGCGCTAGCGGCATTATCCGCCAGCGAGGAATTCTACTCCTCAGCCGGAGAGAGAGAGAGTGGGGATCGACCTGTTTCAGGCTTGCTCAGGGAGAGATTTACAACTGGGCTTTCCAACTCTACTGACGCAAGCAAATGGGTGCTGCTGCAGGTCCTGGTGGGTCCGTCAGATTGGAGAGACCATGCAGCAGGGAAGGAAGGAGTGCAAAGGTACCGAGCGCAAAACCTTCCTGGCAGCCACTGTGGCCCCGGAGTATACGAGCTTGGAGTGACAGGACCAGCGTGGCTGCCAGTGCAACAGGATCAAGCAGGCTTGGGCAGCAACAAGCTCAGGTCCAAGGAAGTTGTGGCAGTGTTTGTTGGCCAGTCTGATAACGTCCGGCAACGCCTGCAGCGTTATGGCCAAGCTGGTGGCCATCTTGAAGGCGCCAAGTAATTATTCTTTTCTCTCAGGCTTGCCTGATCTGCAAACATTTAAAGTTTGGAAGCCGAGGACTGAGTCCCTTATTTGTCTATTGAATCTGGTGTTTGATGTACAGATCAACCAGGTTGTTTGTGGCTAACAAGAATGATGCAACCGTAACTAGCAGCAGCTGGAAGAATGAGCTACAAAATGGCGTTTCTGATCAGGAACCAGTTGCAAGGAGAAGCAGTAGATCTGTTGGAGAGCCCATGTCGCCTGAGCATTCTTCTGGAAGCAGATCCCCACGAGGCCCTCGCCTGTTTACTGAAGTGTTTGCCCTTGGGTGTTCTGTGGCTTTTCGCTGGGCAGCAGTAAGTGCTGCATGAGCATCATTTGTTCTCATGTGTTAAAGTTGGGTTAGGGTTTCCAATACTCAAACTACAACAACAGATCTGTGTTTGCAGTGTTGTCTTTGTGAGCACATACAGGATGTCACATGTGGTCTTGAAGAAGAACGTGGAGAGCTCTTGTTCTTTCATATTGTTGGCTTATGATGTCTTGTTGGTGTGCAGACGGATAGCAAAGCAGTAGCAGAGAAAGTGGAAGAAGAGTTGCTTGAGGCTTTTGACTATGCATGGAATAAGGCAGCAGATGGTACTCGCAGATCCCGAGATGTCTTAGCCAAAATTCTTATTGGAGTGTCATCCTCTTCAGAGACATCATCATGCATGGGTGATTCTTCCTTGCAGAAGAAGTGGCTCTGCTTTGGAGTTAAGAGAGTTGGCATTCAGGTTGCAGTTCGGAAGCCATCAAGAACAGTTCATGATGATGCACTATCTGCAGCAGCTAATTACAGCAGAAGAAAGACAAGACGTGATGGTTCCATGCTTTGGACTAGAGCACACCCTAATGCTCTTACTGTTGGGCTGGGTACTAAAGCTGCCAAAGTTTCAGAGTTCACAAAGCTGGAGATTCCTGCAGTGGTCAGATGTGGGTTTGTCCTTGACAATGGTGTTCCATGCAGTGCAATTCCCAGCAAAGGACGAAAGCAGTGCACCATGCACAAAGATACAAAACTTACTAGAAATCACAGAAGATCACAAGCCCAGGTAGCTAGCACAAGTCCAAGCCATTCATGTCATCCTAACTTGTCAAGCTCCAGATCTTCAACTACTGATTTCACAGGCCATGCTGCACACAGCAGCAGCTCTTCAAGGGCAGCAGCAGCAGCTAGAAGTAGCTCTTCCAAGTCTCATGGGACTCTAGCTTGCTGTTTACCATTTCTTGGGCATGACAACAAATCCAGCCAGAACTCAGCAGCTGCTGCATCAGCAGCTGGACAACAACCTCCAGAGGTTAAGCGGCGAGGCAGCCTCTCATTCAACACATGGCTCCGAACATCTGAGCTGAAAAGGTCTCAGTTGAGTGGTGCTGAATGGACCATGACTGAGCATGCTAACCAGTTGAAGCTGGCGAGTTCCAGGACTAGATCATCTCAAACATCAGTATCAGGAGGGAAGAGGAGCAGCTCTAAATGCTCATCATACTCTAGCAGCTTACCCACTTGCAAAGAATCTGAAACAACACGGGCCAAGTGGAGTTAAGCACTTGGCTAACCCTATTATCCAAAGGAGAATTCTGTGCAATATGGGATGGTTCTTGAGAATACCTTCCTGATTGCATTTGCATGGACACTGAACAGAATCACCATCATCACATGGCTGTGTCAAAGAGGGGGAATTTGGTGCAAAACTCTGTTCCTAGGGGAAGAACTCCAATGGCCATTCAACATGAAAGGTGGTTTGAGCAAACAAAGCATTGCATTTTTCATTGAATGTAACAGTTGCACTGCTCTTGTTTGCACAACTAGTATACTGACCCATGAGTTGGTCAGTCCTCTTGGGAAGAAGATTCAATTTATGTTTTATTTTCTGCAGCACAGCCTCATTCATGCAGAATGGAATTGGAGTAGAGGTAGCAGCAATAGTCCCTTAATGGTGTAGGTCTTTGCAGATAGGTGTGGATATCATTTGCTGAAATTAGCAAGATTTTGCAGACTGAAGTGAGCATGAGATGTAAAGTTATTTTGTCTTTGCTAGAGGCTTTTGAAGACAATTAGACTGGGTCTAAAGATGATCTTGTAAGTATTCTGATTTACTGACCCTCTATTAGAAAAGTTTGGGGTAGCAAGTGAAGATTTCTTTGTGGTTTGAAATGGTGTGAAAGGTTGAAGGGTGAAATGAGAGTTTGGATGGTAGGCTCCAACAAAAAAAAAAATGATAAGCTAAAATTGCAGCTCTTGCTTTTCTATGTGTGCTATTATTGTACCCTTTTGGATTTACTTGTTGAACTAGCATAGGCTATATGAGCATTGCAAAAAACAAGAATCTCACAAAACCAATGACAAAGCAAGTGCATTTCTCATGCTTGAATTTGAGTCCTGTAATGGAGGATTTTTCTTGCACCTTTTACTTGAATTATCACTGTGGTTCATATGTAGAATATCCCAATTGGCATACAGTGTGATCCTAACACATGAATGGTCCAGAAAGTTGCCTTGATGGTGGAAAACTTTCACCATAAAAGCTTTTACCCAGTCGACTTTCTTGACATCATAAATATGTCATGTACCCAAATAATCATGAAGATTCATGCCTAAGGATGGAATCCTCCTCTTGATCGCAGTCACAAGAGTTCTCTTCTTGAGCATGCCAGTAAAACAATCTACGAATACGAAGTTGGTCATTGATGTGCACTACACAATATAAATTATCTGGATCCAGAAGTAAACCAACATTTTTAAATCATATACAAGAATTCGTACCTTCTTCAATACACAATCCATCTTTTGGGCTTTACCCATCATAAAACATGAAGCAAACATTAGTAAGAATAAGAAGATCACAACATGTTGGAGGGGAAGTTTAATATGGCTAGTACTTAAGAGTGAAAGGGATCTTATGCTTGCTACAAGTAGGTGTAATGTCTCTTCCATTCTTAAGGACTAGGCATAAGATCCCTCCTCTTTTCTACAAGCTATATTCATAGATATAAGGGGGCCCTCTCAATACACTAGGAAAATTCTATAAATGGGTTTTACACACCCATAATGCATTTGGAGTTGGATTGTTATAGAAATCCTTCCCCAAAGCTGTGGAGCCTAAATTTGTGAAACTATGTAATACAAAAGTTTGATATGACCTTGATATAGTTTGTAAAGTTGTCTCAATAAGACTCTCAATAAAAGTTCAAGTTGCAAATTACACCACCACAACATTTCAAGGCTTTTGCTCTACTTTAGGAACCTTCAGCTAATGTACATAAGATTTTAGTCATGTATGTCCAATGACCTTGATATGTCATTGGATTTTGAAGCTCTCACACTTGCTTAAGGATTCATATCATGTTTAATATTTATTTCTTGTTAAGTTGCAGCATTAGTGCAAAAGAATTTAACATCTTCAGACAATATTAATCTAGGTGATTGAGTTATTGCAAAGCACAAACTTCACCATATATTCAACTTAAAGGCTCGCAAACACAAGTTAGGTAATAGCCTTTACCTACTTCAATTTTTTGTAAATTTCAAATCTAATCCCTAGTCTAGCCCCAAACTAGATTGTGATCTTAGGCTTCACCTATCCTTGGTTTGGAGGATATTCAAAGCTTCCTCCAACTAATTTATATTCTCCAACACCCAACCCACCTTCATTAGACATTGTATTATCTTTCAATGGATGAATGTGCCCAAGTATGCTCTTGCATGCCAAGCTACAAAACCAAAACCTTGATTTCAAGGAAAATTTTCTTCTAATGAAAATGTCATTTGAGCCTGTAGTTTAGGCTTAGTTATATTGTGACCATGATCACATGTGTCTTTGTTACTTTTACATAATGCACAAGTCTTTTTGTCAAAAGAAATTTCTAGAAATTTTATGATGTTAAAGGTTCAAGTGCAAAACACACTTAGCATGTCATGCTTCCAACAAGATACCCAATCAATTTGCAATTCAATTAAGTTTGGAATTATAGCTTATTTTGGTGCTTTGATACTTGAACTTTGTATTCAAAACCTTATTGTAGTCCAAAATCATCATCATCCATCTTCCAATAACAAGTATTAGATCCATGTTATTTATTGTTATATATTGAAACACAATATCCATTAATTAAATCATAATGAAAATGGCATATGTGCTTTTAGAGGTTTTCCATTTTCCCATACTTCATAAAATAGCACTACTTATGACTTGATTGCTACTTGTCTAATATTAAATAAACTTTGAAGTTGCATAAAATCGAAAGAGAAGGTGGGCAATAGCAATTGGTCATAAAAGAACTACTTCTAGAATTGTGAAACAAATTTTTCACGCATATCAAGGCCCTTAGGAATTTCTCCTATAGGCAACTCCCACTTGAAACTATGAAGAAATCTAGCTAACTTTGTTTGCACAATGATCAAACCTAAAAACAAAGTTGGGCATATACATTAATTAAAGCCAAGTGGTAATAGTTCGAAATTGGTCCCTTACACATCAACCACACTTTCAACAATTCTTTCAAGATTGAAATCCAAAGGATTCTCATAAGCACAAAAATCTTGATGAATAGCTCGTACACTCACCAAAATGTGTGATTCAACATGCACATGGTAAGCCCCAACTTCACAAGATTTTCAACTTTCATGTGGTAGTAAAAGAAGCAATGGAGGATGTAAATGACATGTTTCCTTCACGATAGTTGGAAGGTATTTCAATTAAGGAATGTCCTTTTCATCTACAACATGTTGATGGTCAATCACATCATCCAATTCATCTTCAACATTCTCCATAACTTTTAGATATTTCAAGAATTTTGTTAATGCTTAATCTATAGTTGTGAAAATTTTGTCAATGTTAACCATTAAGTTTTCTTGCACATATGGACATTTTTGCACAAAGTTGACCAAATTAACACATCCAATGACCTATTAAGTCAATCATGAAAAAATGAGTTCCTACACATGTGTTACATAATTTAATGCAAATTTACATCAACTTAAAAGCTTGTCACATCAATATATAAGTATTTAGAGGTTAGTGGTAAAAATGTATAAATATTGAAGTGAATACATATTTAAGAAACTAGCTTTAAACCTTTTGGAATAAATCCATCATTTTTTAAATAAAAGATGAGGTAGCTCACATTGAAAAGTACCTTCAACTTGTTGTCATTAAAAAAAAGACAAAAAGACATCAAAAAAGTCCTTGGAGTCATCTAGCCTCTTCTCATTCCAATGATCTTGAATAAATTGCAAATTAGGCACTTCAAAAGCACTTGGTTCATGTGATGTTGTAAGTCTCAAAGATCAAATTGTTTCAAACATGGAATATAATCACTAATGTTGAAGCCAACAACTAAAGGCATTTCTTCGAAAATTATGTCCTTCAATTGTCCATATGCGTCACTTCAAAGTTTTGTGGTGGAATAAGTGTTTCTAAACAATAAGCATGTCACTAGAGTCATAGAGGCATGATACAACATTGTTTGCATGTTCATTGGTCTTCCCTCCTGTAACAAGCATGGATGACCATTATATGTACATGTTTTCCAATATTGATCTTGATTTTAGATCAATACATTTAGAATATGTGTTAAAGGTTGTTGATTTAATTGTTCCAAATGGGTTATTCTTAATGTTATTCTACAAATGTGCTCACCTTCATGCAACATTGAAAACTCATTAAGTGAAAAACTACTTTCAAATGTAAATTGACCAAATTACCTTACAATCCTATGAATTATTTGAATCAAGAAATATAATTCTTCATCTCGAACATTTTTGGAGCCCTCAATCCTTCTAGTAGTAAAAAGTGCCAACACATTCACCTTTTGTGCATGTCGCCAATAATCCTCATATGGTGCTCATGCAACACTATACCCATTGTAACTCAAAATTTGTGAAATCCCAAGTTTGCAATGAAATGAAAATCCCAAATCATGTATCTTCAAAACCTCTTTTGCCATTTTTGGTGATGAAACGACTATTGTGTGAATTGATCCCAACTTGAGTTCCATGATATCCCCATATGTCTTGGAGAAATTGTAAGAAACTTGATGATGGAGCTTGCCAAGAAGAGGAAGGTGTCCAAACATTGGCCAACTAAGGCATGGACTTGGTGTTTTTTTTTAATTCTTCAGAGTGTACCAACACATGATGATCTAATGCAAAGAAACCAACTTAACTATTGTAGCTAGAATTACCATAATAAGTCGGTCCCATTCCATTATAAGGTTGCACGTGGTGTGCATTTGTTCTCATTACTAAGTGTCATTGATTCGTTATGTCAAAGTTCTTTCCCTTCGTAATGGGCATGTGTGTGCTAAAAGCAAGTGAAAATTAATTTACAAGGAGTCAAGTGGCAAAAAACCATTACATGTTGTGAATGCATTCACAAATTGATTTGGCATTTCCTATGCAAAAAAATACATCAAAGGGCCCACTTGATATATGAACCAAAAACAAAAGCATATATCAATGTTAATTTAAGTCTAAAATTAACATCTATGCACAAGGGTTGAAAAATACATGTCAAGTAAGTGTGGTAAAGAAAGCCAATTGTGTGTACATGTTGATATGTATTTTTACACACATGTTTTACTAAATAATCTCTAGATGCAGTAAAAATTCATTGGAAAATAAATACAAGATTTGTAACTTTGGTAACCCCATGCAATGTCACATTATGATATAATGTGAAAACACACTCAAATGGACTTTAATGGATTTATTTTTTGCCACTTTTTGGTCCACCCAACCGTGCATTGATTGTTATGACTCAAGTGGGGACATTAATTTTTTGCTTAATTATATGTCATCTATTTTTTCTAAATCTAATCATGTTATTTACATTGTATATTGTTTTTAGTTTAGTATGTAAACAAGCTTCCCTTGTTATCATTTAGTGACCATATTGGGGAAGATTGCAAAACCTCCTTTCTAGTGCTCTCCAATCTTTCGTTATTTTGGTTTATTATTAAATCTTCATTTTTTTCCATTAAGATTTATTCCATATTTGTTGTAAATTCAGTTCTATGCTACTTGTTAGCCCTTTGTCTTATGAAACTCTTAATCAATGTTTTAGACTTCATGACATTTGTACAAAAACACTTTTCAATGCTCATTTCACTTTTGCTACTAAATAGCAAAACAACTTCATTGATTTAACATTGTTCTTCAACTATTTATAGGTGGTAGTTAGTTAAGCATTCAAATCTCTCAAATGTAGTAGGTTTATTTGGAATGTCTCTAGTTGTTTTTTTTGGTAGTTGGTCCTCTTTTCATGCAAAGTTTTTTGAATTTTTTTTCCCTTGCCAACTTTTTACCAATCAATCTCCCTACTTGCATAAATTTTTGCGTTTCTATCCTTTGACATTCCATTTCTACCCAACTTTATTTGTTTAACTCCCAATAAACATATAAAAGGGGTTTTTTCGTACTACCACACTTCTCAATTCACAAGTTCAATGAAATATATATATAATCAATTTGATTATTGGAGTCATGGTGAGTGTGAAATTATTCACAAAACACAAGTCTATTGAAACTTATATTTCTTGTGGCAATTTTGGAACAAACATTCTCACAATTACTTCAATCTTTTTTTGCTATGATATTTTACCTTTTGTTGACACAATGTATTCAAAAATCATATGGGAATAGAAAAAAATAGACACACATTTTTCTAGGTTGAAATTAATGCCTACATGTTCCTAGAACATTTTTTGACAAAATATTTTACAACTTCTAAAATTGGGTTTGTAAATCACTATAAAATGTGAAGCCATCTAAGAATATAATTTGTAAATTTTCAATTGTCCAAGAATTCTACCCAAGCTTAAAGGAACATCTTTGTTGTCATCTTGGAATAATAATCAATCATGTGACCCAACACCTACAAGTTCACCCATCTATCTTGTATGGTGCATTAATGGGTGTTCATAGTTCATTCTTGCCATAACCAACTAATTTGATGTCTATTACAAATAGGGTTCCTACTTCATGGAGTTTAAAGGTCCCACCAATTTCAATAGTATTTTCAGGGATTTGATGTTGTCGCAATAATTTTTGCCTACGATATCCATCACCACTAAGCCCTTCAAACATTAATGTGTTATCCCTGATCATGTAAGTAAATCAATTTATGAATATTAAATTTATTTTTGATGTCCACCATATATATAATACAAATAATTTTGGTTCTAAGTACACAATTCACTTTTGAAAAATCATATGGAAAAATAAACACCTTATGTAATGCACAATCCACATGGTTGTAATTTGGGTCACTATATTACTTTGACATTCCACACACAACTTTTAAAAGGAAAAAATCCCCTAAACAATCAACAAAGATCTTGTGTATGGTAAAATCCTCAATTGGAAGCATTCCCAAGATAAGTGCACCCCAAGATAAAGCAATATTTTGCTCAAATGTCCAATGTTATAATTTGGGAATGTTTCACACTCATGGGCTTGACCCATTGAAAAACATGAACAAAACATTATCATTGAACTTAAACATGTAATTTGTGACGCACAATAGGGGAAGGTTGTTTTGTTCTTAAAGGTCAAATATATCTTCCACCTACTTTAACATAAGCATGAGATTGCTTCCACTTTGACAAAGTGAACATAAGTAGGTGTAAAATCCCTCATCCTCTTTAAGAGTAGGCATAAGATCCCCCTTCTTTTCTACAAGGATTATTCATGGATATAAGATGCCTTCTTGGAATACATTAATAAACTTTTGCTTTGTGCACCCATAATGCATTTTGAGTTCAATTATTACTTAAATCCTTCCCCAAAGTTGTGGAGTCTAAATTTCTAAATTTGTAAGATGGAAGGTCCATAGGACTTTGGTACATTTCATAGAGTTGTCCATTCTATTATCCCATTTAACCCATTTAAGAGAAAGTTGCAATCTAGATTGAGATAACTTTATTTCAAGGATTTTGTTAGGCTTCAAGAACCTTTGACTATAGATGTACGTATATAGTTCTAGTCGTGCATTCAATTGACCAAATATATGTGATTAGATTTTGAAGTTTCATATTTGCTTGAAGATTTATTATCTTTTATAATATTGATTATTTGTTAAGTTGCAAGATCAAGGGTAACGCCAACACAAGGATTTCATTGGACATTGCATCATCTTTCTATGGATGGAAGCTCCCAAGTATGCTCTTGCATGCCAAGTCACACAATAAAAACCTCTACTTTGAAGTAAAAATCTTCCAATGGAAATGTCATGTGAGTCCACAGCTTGGGCTAATTAGGTTTGTGCAAAACACATTTCTCATTTTTTCAAATGCATGGTTCCAACTAGATAACTAATGAAGTTATGAAAATAAGATTTGGGATTATAGTTTGCATCATTGTTTCAATATTTTTGGTTTATTCCATAATTTATTCCAATCAAAAATCATTGTTATCATCATACATTTTTCGATAACAAGGATTCAACATATAATTTTATATTTTATATTGAAAAGTTTATAATATTTGTTAATTACATCATGATGTATATGGCATCAATGATTCTAACAATTTTTCCATCCTCCCATACTTCATCAAATGGAAATATTCATGATTTAATTGCTACTTATTCTACATTAAATATGTTGTGAAGTTACATACAAGTGAAAAGGAAGTCGAGCATTAGGAATTGCTTGTAAAGGAATTGCTTTTAGAGCTATAAAGAGAGATTTTTCACCCATGTCAAGTTCTTCAGCATTTCCTTCTTTAGGCAACTTCCACATGAAGCTATGAAGAAGCCTAGCTAAATATGTTTGCATCGTAATTAAACCTAAAGATAAAGTTGGGCATATACGTCGACCTGAGCCAAATGGCAATAGTTGGAAATCATTTCCCTTCACATCAATCACACTTCCAACAAATCTTTTAGGATTGAAATCCACAGGATTTTCGTAAGCACATGGATCTCGATGAATAGCCCATACATTCACCAAAATCATTGATTTGGCACTCACATGGTAACCCCCCACTTCACAAAATTCTAAATTTTCATGTGGTATTAGTGTGGGCACTGGAGGATGTAAGCGAAATGTTTCCTTCACGATATCTTGAAGGTATTTCAATCGAGGAACATCCTTTTCATCTACAATGCGTTGATGACCAACCACATTGTCCAATTCATCTTGAACTTTTTTCATAACTTCTGGATGCTTCAAGAGTTCTACAAATGCCCATTCTATGGTGGTGGTAAATGTGTTAGCACCTGTCATCAAGCCTTCCTACACATACAAGGGGCATTTATGCATTAAGTCAAAACCACATTAGTACCTTCTATGGGTTGTTGATTGAATCAAGGAAAATTAAATTCTTACACAAATATTGCAGTTTATGTTATATAAATGCATTAATTTGAAAGCTTCTCACATTGATATATAGAAGTCAATGGTAAAAATATAAGAATATTGAATTGATCACAAATATGCAAAAACTAACTTTAAACCTTTCAAATCAAATTGACCAACACATTTAATAAAAGATGGGGGGTCACTCACATTGAGAATTGCCTTCAACTTGTTGTCATTAAACGTTTCATTGGAATTATTATTTGTTTCAGAAAGAGAAAGCAAGATATCAAAAAAATCCTTGGAATTGTCTAGCCTCTTTTCATTTCGATGATCTCCAATGAATTTGTCAAAAAACTTATCCACTTTCAAAAATACTTGGTTCATGTGATGTTGTAAGCCTTGAAGATCAAATGGTTTCAAACATGGAATATAATCACTAATGTTGAAACTAGCAATTAAAGATGTTTGTTCAATAATGATGTCCTTGAATTCTTCACATTCTTCATTTGAAAGTTTTGTGGTGAAATATGTGTTTCTAAACAACAAGCGTGTCATTAAAATCAAACCAGCACGATGCAACATTTTTTGCATGTTCACTTGTTTTTTCCCCCACAACAAGCATGCATGACCATTATATATACATGTCTTAATTTGGTTTTGATTTTAAACCAATATATTTTTATTTTCTTTGTGTTAAAGGTTTTGGTTTAATTGTTGCAAATGTGTTGTCCTTAATGTTAATGTACAAATGTGCACAACCTTCATGCATCATTGGAAAATTATGAAATGAACAACCACTTTCAAATGTAAATCAATCAAATTACCTTACAATCTTCAAAAATTCTTTGAATCAAGAAAGATAATTCTTCATCTCGAACATTTTTGGAGTCATCAATCCTTCTAGCAGTAAAAAGTGCTAATATTTTCACCTTTCGTGCATGTCGCCAATAGTCCCCATATGGTGCCCATGCAAGACTATGTCCATTATAACTTGAAATTTGTGAATTGGTGAGTTTGAGATGAGATGCAAATACCAAATCATGTATCTTCAAAACCTCTTTTGCCATTTTTGGTGATGAAATGACTATTGTGCGAATTGATCCCAACTTGAGTTCCATGATATCCCCATATGTCTTGGACATAGTGTAAAATACTTGGTGAGGAATTTTACCAACCAAAAGAGGAAGGTGACCAACTATTGGCCAACTTGGGAATGGACTTGGTGCTCTTTTCAATTCTTTGTGAGTATACCAACACATGATGACATAGTGAAAAGGAACCAACGAAACTATTGTAGCTAGAATTACCAAAATAAATTGGTCCCATTCCACTACAAAGTTGTTCATGTTGGGCATTTTTTCTCACTATTTAGTGTTGTTGATTTGTTATGTTGTTGTTCTCTCCTTTTGTAGTGGGCATGTGTGTGCAATACTCACAAAACATGCATAACCTTTTTGTTAGTGTTGCAAAATATATATATTTCAATGTTCACAAATAAATAAATATAAGAAAGTGATGTGGGTACTAAAGATAGGGGATGCATTTAACTTTTGAAATAAAACAGCTAACTTATCTTTGTTTAAATTGTAGATAAGAAGGAATCAACCAAGTTTTGAGTTTTACATGCAACAAAAAGTAAGCATATCTTTTTTTTATGAGCTAAAAGCAAGTGAAATTCACTTGCAAGGACCAAAGTGCAAAAGAAAGCATTACATGTTGTGAATGCATCCAAAAATGGATTTGGCATTTTAGTGCCCATGCAAAAAGCATGCATATGGGTACACTTTGTATGTGGAATCAAGAATAGAAGCTTACATCAATGGTGAGAAGTCTAAAATTGACATCTATGCACTAGGGTTGAAAAGTACATGGTTATGTAAATGTGGTAAAGTAGGCCAATATGAACTTGTATTTTATATTAATATTTAGGAGAGTGTATATTAATGTTTTTGAGGTTGTCATTGTGAAGGTTCAAGAAAATAGTAAACTTTGTTAGTTTGCAAAAGATTAATATCATGTTCAAAGTAAAGTATGTGGGATAGAAGAATGACTTTGTTATAACTACCCCTAGACATGTTGTTTGGAGATCTAGTAACAACAATGATCCAACATGTTTCTAGTGCATGTGTATATTATGTGTTTGTGTGTGTGTGTACCATTGCTAGATTAATGCAAAAAAAAGAAAAGGTTTTTTGGGTTAGGATTCAAGACTAGAGTTAAGGGGGGGTTGATAATTTTTCATTTTTCAAAATTTCATCTATTTTGTCTAAATCCAATTATGTCACTTACATGGTATAATGTTTTAATTATAAATTATTTATTTGAGTATGTAATTAGGCCTCCTTCATGTCCTACTGCAACAAGCATGCATGACCATTATATATGCAATTTTTCAATATTGATTTTGATTCTATAACAATACAATTGGATTTTCTTTTGCTATAGGTCATTGATTTAATTGTTCCAAATGTCTTATCCTTAAGACTATTATAGAAAGATGCAAACCTTCATGCTTCATCATAAACTTAATAAGTAAACAAAGTCACTTTGAAATATAAATCAACTAAACTAGTTACCTTACAATCTTCAAAATTTCTAACAAGAAAGATAATTCTAATTCATCTCAAACATTTTTTAATCCCTCAATTCTTCTAGTGATTAAAAACATTAACACATTCACCTTTGGCCATGTCACCAATAATTTCCCGTATGGTGCCCATTCAAGACATTTTCCAATGTAACTTGAACATTATGAGTAAAGGACCTTGGAATAAACTACAAATGCCAAATCATGTATATTTAAAACCATTTTTGCCATTTTTGGTGATGAAATGACTATTGTGTGGATTGATCCCAATTTCAATTCCATGATGTCCCCATTTGTCTTGGACAAAGTGTAAAACCCCTAGCAAGGGATTTTACCAACCAAAAGAGGATGGTGTTTAAATATTGACCAACTACATACATTAGAAGAAATCTTGTATTATGTAACCATTCAATTTGTGATTATATGGAATTAATCGTCACTAAAGACTATGTTTTGTCATTTTGACAATTAGTCACCATCCTTTCAATCTATTGTAATTATTGTGACTATGGTGCAACTAATTTGTGACTATTAAATTTTCCATCCTTCCACATTAACAAATTTTTTGGGGTTTTCATCCAAAAAAGGTTTATATATTGAATTAGTTACAAAAATAATCGCAACTTAGTTACTTCTATATGATGTACTTATACTTTTGATGTACATTGTGATGTTTTGAAATATATTTAAACATATTTATAGACTATGTTGCATTTAAGGAATGCCAAGTACACATTTTCCATATATTGTGGGTGGGTTAAATAGGTTAAGAAGTAAAAAAGTAGACACATAGATGAATAGGTAGCTAAATAAGTAATTAAACTAGGTTAATTATTCAATAAGCAAGTTAAGTACATAAGAAAATAATATTGTTAACTATTGATTAATATTATATTCAATATGTAATAGTTACTATTGATTACAAAATCAATTAATAAGTTTAATAATAAATTTAATTAATAATTAGTTGAAAATTAATCGTTAATAATAGTATTTAATCTTTCAAAATAATTATTTAGTTAATTATTTAATTATATAATCATTAAAATAATAAGTCATCAATAAATAAATAAACATTTATTTATTTCATAATTAATTATTTTTTATTGATTTATTTTATTTTAGTTAAGGATTAACTACGGTTTAACCAAATTTTATTATTGTTTAAATAAGGTTTAGCCAAATTTTAGTTAGGGTTTATCCAAGTTTTAATTTAATCAAGGTTTAAACAAGGTTTCACCAAATTTTTATTTCACAAAAATTTAACAAAGTTTGAATGAAGTTTTAGCCAAGCTTTAACCAATGTTTTGCCAATGTTTATCCACGATTTAGCCGAATTTTAACCAAAATTTTAATTTAGCCAAAGTCTAGCTTAGGTTTAGGCATACGTGCCATATTGTGGGCCTTATATAAGTGTGACACATGATACTTTAACTAATAGGTTATGTTAATTAATACATGGTAAATTAGGTTAATAGGTAGTAGGTTAGGTGGGCATGTAAGCATTTAAGTAGATAGGTAAATATGTAGGTAGGTAGGTAGGAAGTTTTTTTAGGAGGATCTTATTTTAATTTGGGATTAAAAAGTTTATTTTACACATCTAATTATATAGTTTACAACATTGGATATATATGTATCTATAGGATAATTTTTAATCACAAATTAATTTACAACTAGGTTGCAATTATAAAATTTATCCATTTTTAAAATTTTCAATTTCAAATTTGTAAACTATAGAAATAGATGCATATGAAACATTGAAAACACACAAACACCATTTTTTTAAAAATGTCATTTGGGATGAACCAATAAAAAGGATTGACTTTAAAAGTTAAACATAAAATTAAATTAAAAAATCTACTTACCTACCTACCTATTTACCTATTTACATAAATTGATTTTTGATTTTTAAAAATGTCATGTCACATCTTTTGATTGCACCAAGTGGCAATATGTGATTGGATTATACTTTAATAGAAAAAAAAGATTATTAATTGCAAATTGCATACGAATGACTACCACATAAAATCATATATGTTGATTACATATATCATTCACAAGTAAATTGTTAATGTTATGTTTATATCACATTTGCAATTACTTGTCGAGTGCCACTAAACTTATGTAGGAATCATTTCCAACTAGATTTTAGTCACAAATTAAAATTGTAAATATGAGTTTTACTATTAGTGAATTGAATCAAGTGAGCAAAATATTAAATTACTTCAAATGTTACTTGTGATGTGCTTGTTGAGATGCGTAGATTTTTTATTTGTACAAATGTGTTCCATTTTGGCTAGATTTGTTTTTTTGGTGAATGTCAACAACAATTCTAATATTTCCATCCCCTTTTTACATGTTGCATAAAAATTGCACTCTTGTAAAGTTGTTCCAAAATATTGCAAACAAAGGACTCTTAAGACACACAAAAATGCAAGTAAGTTGAAAGCAACTTTTAGGGATTAAACAAATTAGCTTATTAATAGATTTGAATTTAAACCTGCATTCTAGAGCGAAAGATGAAAAAAGAATGAAAAAATTGACATGTTCATTGCACAAAAAAGATGTTAGAAAATATATTATTGAATTGATCATCAATTTTTATTGTTTTGCAATGTGAACTTGACAATTCAAAATTACTCAAAAAGGTAGAGGCCACATTACCTCCATTGTTTTAAGAGAGAATAATTGTGACCTTCATTGCTTGAACAAGTAGTTGCCACTAATTTAACATGTTTTATGAGTGAGTGGCTAGAAGGGTGCCAAAGAAATATGATCTAAGATTGATTTCAGAGGTTTGTAAGGAGGTACATGAACATGGCCATTACTTTCACAAGAAGTAAGGGTGCTTGGGTGTTTCCCTACACATAATTATCAACCCAACTTCTAGGCTTAAAAAAAAAGACTAAAAATTACAAATGTTTAGTGGATTTTTTTTAATCACACAATTACGTGATTTTATCATAAACACACAATTTTTAGCAACAAAGGGGATATGGAAGTGAAGTGTCATGTGAACAAATTCTAGTAGGTTATAACTTCCCACATCTTAGCCATGTCAACTTTTGTCACCAAGTATTTGGACATAATGAAAGTAATTGGCAAATTCCATATGTGAAGAAGGACCCACTCATGAAGGAATAAATGACACCCCCACTTTGCCTTTTGTTTCTCCTTGATCTCCTCCATCAATTTTGTGAGGTTGGCTCTTTCCTTCTAGAAGGTGAAGGAAATATAATATAAACAACAAGAGATGAAGACAAATTTCTTGAATAAGTTGAGTTTTGATTCATTTTTGTTCTTCATGTTTTCTTCCCCCAACCCCAAAAACATAACTCGTTGAAATCCTTGTACAATAGATTACATGACAACCCTTGGGTTCCCCTTCCCCTTCTTTGAAACATCTACCCAAGCTGAAAGGACTCTTTCTCGTCCCCATGTGACCAAGCACTCACTAGTGCACCATCCATTGGAAATCCATTATAACTCAAATTTGATGAATCACAAGTGGGGTACCAAGGTGAATTTCACCTTGGTAACCCGTTCTATGAACCAGCTAGGGTGAATTGACCCCCCACATTGGGATCATGGTAAAAACCCCAAAACCCATTTAAATGGCCATATTAGGCTCCAAAAATTATAGATTTGGATTCAAGGACCTTGATTTAGTCCAAGGAACTGATATTTATAAATATTTAGAATATTTTTATAAGCAATTTAAATGGGCTTTGAGATTTTTACCATGATCCCAATGTAGGGGTCAATCCCAAGAATGGGTATAAAACTCTTTATAAAAACTATTGGGTTATAAGTTTTAATCTACGCACATGAGGCAAATGAGAATGTAGATCAATGCCCTACCCTTCGAACGCAATTTATACCTCATGGATGATATGGTAGGCTTCATGCTCTATATTGGATTTGGTTTGGATTTTGAAATAAACTAACAATCTAGTAATTTCCTTTTGTAAAATGCTTCAAAGTCAAAACTGTGTAAAATTTAAAGCTATTCAAATGGTTTCCAAAATCAAAATAGTATGAGTTTGATAATATGTTGAACATTTTACTACAACCATTGGTTCAAAGCAAGATTTATTCAACAAAAAGCAAAAGATCTAGTGAATGAAAGGTATGTGTGAAAATTTGTTATGTGACAAACATCACAAGATTTCATTCAAAATAATTGTTTTTCAATTGGAAAAATGCAAACTAGATTAGTAGGATTAGGAAGTAAGACATGCATTAAGAGATTTGACATCCAAATGCATCTTTGGGGGAGGGGCAAATATTTTGAACTTTTGTTTTTCCCAATGTGTTCCCATCAAGTTCCAGTGGGTTCCCAACCAATGATTTTTTTTTCAATTTCTGGATGGTGCAACATTGGCTAGCATCCCACAAGGGACTTAATATAAATTGTGTTAGATTTTTAGAACCTATGTAAATTGTCAAAAAACTAGTTGAAAAAATGTTGCCAATTTGAAATCAAAATCCAAATGTGGCCCAAAAAAAAAAAAATCAAGTTTGAGGTGGAATTTTTGTGATAATTTTTAGAAAAAACAAGAAGATAGTAACAAAATATTCCCTTTTATTTTTATTTTTTTTCATTTTGGCGATATTTCACACCCAAAATGTTGTTTGCAACATGTTTTGCAAGTTTCCAATATGTTCCCTAGCATGTTCCAAATAACACCTCATTTTCTCCCATATATTTAGCATATTCAACTTTTGCATCTATCACAAATGGTGTCCATCCAAAACTTTGCCCACTGTAATTGAAGAATTGTGTAATAAAATGCAACCAAATCATGTGTTTTGCTAACTTGTGATGAAATGACCACTATCCAAATTGAGCCCAACACAACCTCCATATAAAATTTTGGGGGTTCCCATGACTAATTAATATGAATTGCGCTACATTGTTTTTGGTGTGTATTTGTTCATAAGTGGAAATTAACAAACATGGTGGGTTTAATCTTATAACTTGATTTTGTGTAAAACCATCCTTAATATAATCATGTATAGAATACAACTAATGTGTTGTTGGTGTGTCAATGTGTGAATCATCCAAGGATTCCATAGATGGTGGGTTATCCATAAAGTTGTCTGCCAATTTGGTTTTTGATGTCCATATCTTTTAAAAGTCAAAAAAATTGTGATATCATTTAGTCACACATATTGCACGATCATCAAAGTTGCATGAACTTTAAAATTGACCATATAACTTGTTGAATGTGCATGATTTAAAATTCCTTTAACTTTTATGGAATCATTTTTGCATGATGTAAAACACACAAACAATTCAAAATGGTATGGTCATTTGCCACAAATCTCATGGCATGAGTTTAAAAGTATATTATCAAATTTTATTAAGTCATCTAATTTTCTCACAAACAAACTTGTTCTCCCACTTGTCTATATGCCAACTTGTTTTCAATAAATGGATAAGTCCTATTCGACTCTTTGAGCTTGTCGTTAAAGTTTGAAAATATTTTGATCTTGTCCAAAAATCAATAAGGAAGATTATACATCCCACTTCATGTGGTTATAATGTTTGGATCCATGCCAAAACCTTTTTACATAATCAATTTGCATGCAAATACACTTCTTTGTGTGTATGCAATGTAGCCCATAGCCATAACTCACCATGCTAATGATTTAAAATATTTAGCCTTGGTTCTAAGTAATTGGGTGGAGTTGATTAATGAACATTGTTGCCCAATATACTTCAAGATGGGCAAACCCTTTAATTGTTTTAAGTTTTTCGCAATTATATGTTATTGACCACTTTACAATGACATTTGCAATTTATTGAACTTCCCCAATCTACACACATTTTAATAAAAGTACAAATTGGCTGAAAAATACAATTGACATTGACCACTTTATTCATATACATGTGAAATGCATGAACCATGTCTTGACTATTGCTAGTGATGTAAAGAGTGCTTTCTTTTGCAAGGATTCAAGTACCACAAAGTGATCATGCCTTATGAATGTCTTGCCAAAGATAGACAAGTCAATGACAAAATAGTTCAACATTTTTTGCATGATGTGCATATTATATCCTTGTTGGAAGAATACATGATTATGTAGAAAGTAGTAAATAAATGGATCACCAACACCATGTAAATGAAGTTGGAGGATTCAAATGGGACAATGATTTGAGTTAAATTCAATTGAGAAAATTTTATTTTGGTTAAACTATACATGTTGGGTTCAGGAATAACTTTCAAACTTTATATGTTTATTTTAGGGTTCTATGATTTTTCAAAGTTTTAAATCTTGAGATTTTTGAAGTAATGCATGTTTCCTCACAATCCATAATCAAACAATTATCTTCAACAAATAGCATTCGACACATGAATACCTTTGGGCATGTTCATTAGGGGAATAATGGCTCAAGTCACAAGTTTGGAAAAACATTTTTGTTCAAGTTTGGCCATTTAACATTACTATTTAGGCATCAATTCTAAGCATAGGTTAAGGCCTCTGACATGAAATTTTATCCACATTACTTTGTGCGAAAGACTAAAAAAAGTTGCATCTATGTACATTTGTTAGATTAGTTCCATATATGAATATTATGTGTGAGCCCTATGGGTCTTAAATTTTCACTATAGATGAAAAGTGGTTAATGTACTAATGAAAATGATTGGTTAATTTGTCAAAGGAACATCACATCAATAATCTCTACAAGTAGTTAATCACGTCAATTTGTGGCATTAGTTTCCATACAAATAGAAGTAAATTAAACATTTGTTCCAAGAAAAAATGCAAGGAACATCATACTTGATTGTTTCATATTAATGATATAGCCTTGCAAATATATTGAAAGCATGGGTTGCCATTCCAATTACCAAAACCAACCATATATGAAAGAAAAATCATGCAACTTCATAAATCCACATAGCATGGTTTCCCTACAATGAACAAGTGAATGTATAAATACATTACATTGACTTTTAGTAAGTCCACATAATTGGCACAAATATTTTTCTAAACATAAGTGCATTCACAAAATAATGACTCAAGGGTGCACCCCAAGTAAGAACATAGGTGACTACTTGTTTTAAATATTCCTAGGTTATGCAATGAGATTATTTCATTTGCAAGTTGCAAAAAAATAAAAATTAATCATTTTAACCCAGAAATATGTTGCATTATACTACTATGTACATATATATTTTAAAAAATTCTCGTCATTTTCAAGTCCTTTTAAGTCCATGCAATAATCCATTTAAGCAATAAAAGCATTGAGCACATTTTTTTTGGTAGATTCATCCCAAATTATTCCACATGTTTCCATAATATATTAAACACATTATAATTCAAATAGATTAAACAAGTTTACAATATTACTATTACTTTTTACATTAAAACATGAAAAATCAAGCAATAATTACACTTGTTACGACTCATTTAGTTGTGAGTGTACCCAAATGTTGTAATCCTTATCCATGGTTTGAAAGAGTATTAGAACCATTATGTCTTTGTTTATGTCTTAGAAAACTTGTTTTACATTTCCTTTTGTAATAGAATTAAATTCAATGATGATATGTTTCTTATTAAAAAAATCATTTAAACTTTTTTATATGCGTATATTAATCCATACTACCACTAGTTTAGGGGCAACAATAGCAAGTTATAGAACAAATTGTGCATAAAAAATGCAAAAAATATGACTCATCAAACAAATAAGGTTTATTATTTAGTGAATTTATAGTAAGTAAGGCTTGGCTATTAGGTTTTTCAAGGTGGAGGAGGTGAAAACTGCAAAGTTTGCTTAATAATTGCAAATTTCTTGACACATATTATCATTTCCGAAAGGCTATCAATATATGCCTACATGTTGACAACATTATCTTTAACAAAATGATTTTGAAATATGACTCAGTGAGTTTAATCAAGTCTCAAGAAACAACACATCTAAATAAAGTCTTTGATGACTAACAAAAAAGTTTCCCATCACATTTGTATAATTTGATAAATATGCTCACTTTATGCTCACGCACTTATGTCTCACACCTAATATCTTGGACCCATTCAATGCTTCAATAGTCATGTTTTTATCAAGGTGAACCACATTCTAAGTATTTAGAGTATGGTGTTGCATGTTTTGTACATAGTGTATACACACACCCATCTCAAACAAGGAGAACCTTGTGGTAATAGGTCAATAGATCATAGTTGTGAAAAAAATGCACATCATGCACGACATTGATGTTGTTAAATTGGACCAAATCATCACAATACCTATGGAATTAATGATGGTTGTAACTATAGTAGCTATCTTAATTTATTTTCTTTATGTCAAGTGTTGGTCCAATTGGGCTTGCACAAAGTTGAAGAGAGCACCACGGCCATTTCCCACTTGGCCAATCTTTGGACACCTTCCTCTTTTGGGTACACTTCCCCACCATTCTTTTTATAATTTGTCAAAGACTTATGGGGACATCATGGAACTCAAGTTGGGATCAATTCGCACATTGGTAATTTCATCACCAAAGATGGCCAAAGAAGTTTTGAAAACACATGATTTGGCATTTGCATCTCGCCCCAAATCTATCATATCACAACTTTCAAGTTATGGTGGACATAGTGTTGGATGGGCACCATATGGGGACCATTGGCGACACATGCGAAAAGTGAGTGTACTAGAGCTTTTTACTACTAAAAGTCTCAAGGCTTCCAAAAATATTCGACACAAAGAATTATCTTTGTTGGTGCAAAGAATTTTCCAAGATTGTAAGGTAATTTGCTCAATTTATGTTTCAATGTGGTTATTTTCTCATTAAAAGGTTACAATCTAGATGAACAATTGCATCTTTTTAAATAAAATCACTTGAGCAACACATTGTAACATAATTTGAAGCAACAACCTTTCACCAAAAAAACATGCTATTGTTTTGGAATTGATGAAATTAACATTTGACAACTTGTAAATATAATGGTGCGTGCAGGAAGGAAAACCAATGGACATGCAAACAACATTGTGTAATGCCTCTATGAATCTAATGACACATTTGTTATTTGGAAAAAGTTTTCTCACCACAAAATCTTCAAATGATGAATGTGCACAATTCAAGGACCTCATTGTGAAAGAAGTGGCTCTAGCTGGTGCTTTCAACATTAGTGACTTTGTTCCATTCTTAAAGCCATTTGATATCCAAGGCCTTCAACATCAAATGAACCATACACGTTTGAAAGTGGATAACTTTCTTAACAAAGTAATTCAAGATCATTTAAACGAGAAGAAACCAAACGAGTCCAAGGACTTCCTTGATGTTTTGCTCTCTCTTCCTGGAAAAAATGGTTTTAGCCATAGGTTGGAGGACAACATAGTCAAGGCAATTATCAATGTAAGTTATTCCATCTTTTCACAATTTGTTAAAGTTGAAGGTGAAACTTAATTTTTGGACATCTTAAATGAATTCAACATCTTACATGTATAGTGGACTAGCAAATATGGATTACTTTTTATGGATTATACATATCAATGTGAAACTTTCAAATTGGTGTGTTTTTAAAAACATGTATGCACATTTATCCAGAAAAGAATTATTTTGTTCAATCAAAGTTAATAACCCTTTAATGTGGTTACCATGGTCAACATTGTGTTTGAATGTTCCCAATGTGTAGGAAAGTCTAATGGCAGGCACTGATGCATCTGCCACCACTATAGAATGGGCATTGGTGGAGCTATTGAAACATCCAAAAGTTATGAGAAAAGCTCAAGATGAATTAGATGGTGTGGTTGGTGATGGACGATTTGTAAATGAAGATGACATTCCTCAATTGAAATACCTTCAAGCTATTGTGAAGGAGACATTTCGCCTACATCCTCCGGCTCCATTGTTGGTGCCACATGAAAGCACGGAATCTTGTGAAATCAATGGTTACCATGTGCCTGCCAAAACACGCATTTTTGTGAACATATGGGCTATTCATCGAAGTTTATGTGCCTATGAGAATCCTTTGGATTTCAACCCTGAAAGATTTGTTGGAAGTGAGATTGATTTAAAAGGATCTGATTTCCAACTGCTACCATTTGGTTCTGGGCGACGGATGTGCCCGGCTTTGTCATTAGGTTTGATCACTGTGCAAATGGAGTTAGCTATGCTTCTTCATAGCTTCATGTGGAAGTTACCAATAGGAGAAAACCCAGAGGATATTGATATGGGTGAAGTATTTGGCATTTCTACACCAAAAGCAATTCCTTTGAAAGCAATCGCCACTGCTCGACTTCCTTTGGATTTGTATGTAATTCCATAACTTCTTTGATGTATTAATTATGACACTCAAATGATGAGTAATTTCTCATTTATGTGGGAGTATATGGGAAAACAAACAAATGTTTCAATGCATTGATGTCATTTTCATTATGATTGTTATCAATGGAAGTTGCATTTTAGTACATAAGTATGAAAACATGTCTTTCATTTTTATTTAAAAATGGATATTCTTAAAATATTTACATTTGATAACAATGATGAAAAATTGGATCATATAAATTATTTACATATATTTTCACTTGACATTGAATCATGTGTGAAAATATGCACTTGCCATTTCATCACATGTAAGCATGTGCACTTGCTTTGAAGGTATCTCAAATGTTATGATTATACACTAAACATTCCCAAAACATTGTGGTGTATTCTTTCATTTGTGGGAATGCATTATGGAGACCTTCACAATGTTAATAAACAATCTATTACATTTCCACCTCCTTCACCTTAAACTATGATAGCCTATTTGTGGGCCTTGCTTTAGCATTAGACATTGAAAAACGTATAAATCTTGGAACCCTTCTCTAACAGATGCCAATTCATTCCTTGCTTAAAAATGCAAAGGGTCATTCAAAATGCCAATATCGACAAAATGTTGGATGAAATTGTTGGAATAATTTGTTAAAAGGTTATAGATTGTAATTATTTTAGAAGACTTGGTAAGAAAACTTGTCCAAGGTACAATAAAAAACATACCCGCTTTCCAAAATCCCTTGCCAAAACCACTACCATTATTGATAGCACATATATATTGATGGACATCACAAACAACTTTTTTTGGTATCTACCAAAGTCTTTGTATGATGATAATGTTCACATTCCTAACCAACAATAGAAGCTGATTTTCTAATTTGTATATTCCTAGTTGAACATCCATGCCCCGATAATAATATATTTAGTTGCATGTATTTCATTGTGTGTGTGGATGAAAATTGATCCATATCCATTTTTTGTATGGATGAAAAATGATGTGCATTTAGTTGCTAATCAAATTATGAATGTATAAAACATTAACTGGTTTGAGGCCACCAATTACTATAAGTGGCCTTGGTGTTCTAACATCTATTGATTTTTTTTGTAATGAATAGCCTTCCACCAATTACCGAGATGGTCCAAAATTGTGGTCGATAAATTCCTTATTAACTTCAGTAAGATGTTATAATAATTCGTTTAAGATGTTAAAATGGAACTTGTAAGTTTACAACTTGGTCCATCCCCATTTCTAACATGGATTCATTCTTTATAGTTCATTGAACTATACATATCCCAAGATACCAATTATGACTATGCAAAATAGTTAGACTATACCATAAGGAGATGAAAAGGGGATGTGGCACATGTAGATGGATTATAATACATGTTCAAAAAATTGGTTCAACACTATAGAATGTTATCTTGGGTGACCTTCGAGGTCATGTATAGGTTTCACACTAAAAATTTGACATGATTTCCCAACATTTGATTTAGCAATAGATACAAGTTAAAAACTTGGTGTATGCAAAATGTGTGTTTGCAAAACGATTACTAGGGCATTCATCATGCATGTTGTCACCATCATCCAAATAATTAGTTGTTGCTAGACATTGTAAGAACCTTTTTTTTGGAAAAAAAAAATTGTTAACATAATTTGTTTTAATAAAAATTATGTCAAATATCCCATGAAACACCCCTAAAATCCACCTAAAATAAATTTAAAACAAAAAATCATGTTTATACACATTATTCAAGTAAATATTTATGATATAAAAGGATTCTAATAAAATTTTAATTTCATGACTGGATCTATAACCAAATGTGGTTAAATTTCTTAATAGATGATTACCAATGTGGCAACATCACAAAATTATTTTAAAAATTGCATTGTAGTAGATATATCATAACTACTATTTGGTTAAAGTAATTGATGGTTCTAGAATTCCTTGGTTCAACATCTCAAATTGAACACGTGAGTTGGTAATTCATTTTAACAATTAGGAATTCAAGAATTATCATTCAATGTTTTGTGAAAGTAGATTGAATTTCTTATGCATTAGACAAAGACCTAATGACATCATACAACCACATTATGTCAATAAACCATTTCAACTTCACTTTCACTTGTAGTAGATAGAGATGTTATGTGCTATTAAACAATGCCCAACACTAATAAATCATAGTGTCACACACATAAAAACATGTGCACAAATCTTGCATTTTCTAAAATCTCAAAACATGAAAAATGTTATTCTAGAATCACACTAGATGGTGATAATGCCCTCCAACACACACACACAATAATTGGAACCTCATTCACATTGAACTTAATTATGCATTTTTAAAAAAATATTAGTATTTTGTAGTAAAGACTAAATACAAGTTAGGTTCGACAAACAATGAACCCCTAGTACCAACCATAATCAAATATGCCATAACTTGCATAGGACACCCAAGATTAATGCCATAGGGATCTTTAGTAACCACATAAACAACATGGCAATCCAAACACAACTAAACAAATGACAGAAAAAGTAATTCAATAATGCCTTTCAATTGCTTTATATTTTATCTAGAAATTGAACTATCAATATTGGATAGAGCCACAAGATAAAATTTGAAAAACAAGAGTTTTACGTATAACACATCAATACATGGCCAAGTCCAATACACATAGAATTTCCACCAACTTTTGCAATGGTAGTTCATTTGGCCACATAAGACATTTATAACAATCAAGATGCATGCCAAGAATTTTAACATCAACCTTGTTAAATTTGAATGGAACTTGTAATTGGAGTCATGACCTATATATCTATAATCAAGGATAAAACACTCTTTTAACATGTAAAGTTAAATACCCATAGTAATGTTTGGTTCCATAACTCTCATGAGCTTTGAATGGACTAAAATGAAACCTTGATACCCTTGGATGAACCCCAATTTTGATTGTGAAATTTGAAAATGTTCAAATGAATGCACCATGGCTACAACGCCCATTGTTGCTTCTAAAGACATGAAATATCTACAAAGCCTAGAGCATTAATCAATTGCTAAGACATCAACAAGTTTGTACTAAAAATGTGGATCAAATCAACTCAACATTAGGAGAAAATACCCTTTTGTAATCAATTATTTTTCATTGCATGTTGTTTTCAACTATGTTCCAATTGTAGACCTTTAATATTTAAATGAAATAATGGTGATTACCAAATAAGTTGATCCCCCTACTAATTTGGTGGACAATTGAAAATGACCCTTGACTCATGGGAGGCCATTTCCAAAATATTTTTGGCATCAACAAACTTACTAGTTGATTTGTAGTCAAAAGGTCAAATGGAGATGTGACATCATGAAACATCCTGTAATCATTGAATAACATGGTTGCATCAAAGTCATATCTATGATTATTTTGGTGATCATGTTTTAAGGATGGATGAAATATTGTGCACATTTGCAACTTTGCATCCAAATATATAACTTTAAACTCTTTTAGGCTACTTATATACCTAGGTTAAGCTACTTGTTACATAGGTATACTTAATTTTATACTAAGCTACTTAATATACCTAGTTTACATACTTAGGTTGCTTACCTATGTACACCTAACCTAGGTATGTATGCGCTCTAAGCTAAGCTCCATACTTAAATAATCTAGTCTAGGATGTATATAGGTAGCTTAGGCTAGCCACATGGCCAAGGTTTTAACTCAACCAACTAGGTGTTATGTAGTTTAGGTCTAGGCTTAACCTTAGGTGACACATGGCATGGGCTAAGTTTAGGTCTAGGTGCCATGTGCTTTAAGCTTAGGTTCCATTTGGCCTAGGCTAGGTGCCACATAGGCTACCTAGGTTTAGGCTTAAAATAGGTGGCTTCGAGGTCTTGGCCCAACTTAGATGCCACATGGTATGGCCTAGGTTGAAACCTAGCCTAGATAGGTGTCATGTGACTTAGGTCTAAGCCTAGCCTAGGTGCCACAAGGTGTGGCCATTTAGGTTTTTAAATAACTTAAAACATGCCACATGGCATGGCCTAGGTCTAAGTTTAGACCTAAATATCACATGGTTTAACTTAGGTGCCACATGGCCTAAGTTTAAACTTAAGCTAAATGCCATGTGGCATATTTAGTTTAAGCATAGGTGCCACATAGCCTAAATGGTATAAGTTTAGGTGCCACCTTGCTTAGCCTTAATTGCCATGTGGCATATGTGGTATAGGCATAAGTGCAATGTGGTTTAAATGGTCTAAGCCAAGGTGCTACCTTGCCTAGCCCTAGCTTAATTGCCATTTAGGCTATGTTAGTTAATAGGTTAGGTTAATATGCAATAGGTTAGGTTAGGTAGGTAAATAGTTGCTAGTAGGTGGTAAGAAGTAGTTGTGACTAAATAACAATCGGGTTGCAACTAAAATGTTTATCCGATATTGTTTATCTTCCATCTCAAGTTTTAAAACTCTATAAAGAGGTGCATTTTAAATGTTGGACAAACACAAAAAAACATGAAAATGGAATCATCATTTGGGATGAACCAATTAAAAAGGTTTAACCCAAAATGAAATAGGATTTACTTAATTAGGTGATGAATGTAGCCTAGGTCTAAGCCTACTGTAGGTGCCATGTGGCTTATGTCTAAGCCTAACTTAGGTTTAAGACTAGCCTAGATTTAAGCCTAGCCCATGTGTCACATGGCCTAGGTCTAAACTTAGTTTATGTGCCATGTGGCTTAGGTCTAGGCATATCATAGGTTCCATGTGGCCTAGGCTAGGCTAGGTGGCTTATCTTTAGGTGTCACATGACTTAGTCTAACCTTATGTATAGGTGGCCTATGCTAGGTAATTAGGTGGCTTATGTTTTGATGACATGCAATTTAGCCTATGGATGTGGATGTGTGATATGTCATTGAATTATTAGTCGAACCTTTTGCCTGACTTAGTTACTACACGTTAGAATTTACACCTAAAAAGTTGATGACATCATATTGCAACATCAACAAATGAATATCATCCACCCTAAGGTTACAATTGAAAATGACCCATTACTATAATGGTAAGCATCATTTGTAATTAAAATGACCAAAATGATTATTGTTGTGGTTTTGACATATGGTTGATGTTTGCAATTGTAATGTTTTTTCATCTTGTATTTCAAAAGATGAAATCTTATCCTTTTCCACCCCCACACATTGTGACTATTGTCTGATTGTTTGAAAAAAATGAAGAAAAAAGTTGTATGATGACGTGGCATGTTATTCCATGTCATATTAACTTGGGACCTCATATATTCATGTCATAATTAGAAATTATCTAGTGCAACATGTGACTATCCAAAGTTCAACTAAAAAACATTTCATTAAAAATGTCCTAATCAACTAGTCCTTTTTTACCAAAACCATACATGTTGCATATTAGTCAATTTTATCCCATTTCATTAAAAACTTAGTGAATTTGGGTAGTGGAAAAGGACAAGACTTCTTCTTGTGCTTGTCATCTTGGGTGGTTTCTAGTTGCAAAAAAAACATTTTCTACTTAGGTTTGTAGTTTCCAACTAAAAATTGTAATTAAAAAAAATTGAAGACATAATTGCAAATGTGGGGGTTTTCTCCTAATGCAAGAACATCTTCATACAAGTTTCATTTACAATTTGATAAAAACTCAAAAATGACAAAAAAACAAGATTTTTGAAAGTTCATATAAAATGACAAATATTTTTAAAAAAAGAAGAAGACATGTGCTCTCAAAAAATGTGTATTTGGGAGTGGGTCAAATAACACATATACACATGAATGTTCAATGAGCTTTAGGACCAAAATATGTGGTACTATAATAGTCCCATTGATTTCATTAGTTCCTAATAGTTTGGTGGAGGTCAATTTCATGTACATGAACTAACATGTCAAATATGTATTATAAAATTGGCAGTAAGGGGAAATATTTGGCCATGATAACAATCATATGACATAATAAATCGTTTGAAAAATGTATGATTGATAATGGAATACTTGTCCCAAAAAAAATTGTCAATAATGTTTAACCTTGTGGTTGACAATGTGATAAATGTAAAGAGGAGTTCTTTGATGGTTTGCATGTTATGGTTAAGGAAAATTTGATCCAAGTCTATAGCCAAGCTAATTTTTTTGTGTGTTAGTCACAATTATTGTTTGCACCATTTGTTGGGCATGATTTTGGTTTGAATGGTTCAAACTTGGTGCCCAAGTGTTGTCCATTATTCGAGGGTTTTATAAGGTTCTTTTGTCATTTGGTTTTTGAAAATATTTTAATACATATGAATTGACATTTAACATAAGTCAATGTCCTATTTTTTTGTGATTAATGATTAAACCATGAATGTTGTCGTTGAAGGCCAAAAAGGCATGATAATGCATTGTTATATGTTATTAAATTTACTCTGTCTTTTTCTATTATCATGGTCTTTTATTTTATTTTTAGTGATGGCATCCCTTTCATATTGACTTTGTTGTATTAGAAGTAGATATTGAATAATATTATGATTTTTTATTTGTAGTATGTAACTTCGAGTAAAAATGCCATATTTCACATCATTTGGTCCTTGAATATAACTTGCCTTCTTTGAAGTTATGTGTAAAAGAGGTAGATTGTGGCTTTTTAATGTACAATATGCATATACATAAAGCAAGTTGTTAATGAGAAAAAGAGCTTCGAAGAGATTAATTTTCCTTTATAAAGTGTGTTTTGTTGTATATTGTTGCATAATGGGTTTGTTTATGGGTTGAAGTTGATGAGAGTTTGAGATATATTTTTAGAACTACTATTTAGAAGAATTAGAAGAAATCCCATTAAATGGTATTAGATTGTTTTTAGGAGTTCAAAAAATTGAACTTGTTCTCATTGGTAAAGGAGCTTAACATATAGTATCGCAACGTAAATGACTAGTAAAGAAACACAATGTGCATATTGCAATGTATTTTTAATTTAGTCATTGCATTTGAACTTTCTCTTTCATTATCTTTTATTTCATTGACCATCATGTCATTCGAAAAAATGTTTTGTTATTTAGTTCTTCTTTATTTTCTTTGCTTGGTTGAAGAACCTTCACTATTTTTGAGATAATGATTATGATTGTCTAACCATCTTCCCATTCAACTATATAAAAACTAAGTATTATGAATATAAACTCCCAAATTTGTTCATGAATTTGCTAATTTACAAATTTAAAATCATACCAATCTATAACAATTCCATCAAATACCTTCTAGATGAAACTCCATATTAGGTTACATATACAATATAATGGTGGCCAACCACATGACAAGTTGGTCATATGTGCATGAATATGCACATGTCTTTGGGAAAGAATGCCATACGAATCTATTCAACACCTTGCAAGAACACCAATATCATGTTCTTGAATTTATTTTTTTGAATTAAAAAAAAAGTTTGCAATAAAGCCAAAAGTTATAAACAACATAAGTGTTTAGAAAATTGATGTGTTAAAAAAAAACACTAGTATGTATAATATTTTTCATTCATAACAAATCTATTGCCAATGTATTAACTAATTATTTAATGGGTCATAACCATTCAACATTTATATATTTCATGTAACATTTTATCACACAAGTTTAGGAATTGAATACAATTGTAAAGGAAGTCGTGGAATAGCAATTGCTTGTAACTGAATTGCTTTTGGAGTTGCAAGGCCAAATAATTCAGTCATATCCATGTTTTCAGGGATTTCTCCAAGTGGCAATTTCCAAGTGAAGCTATGAATAAGCCTAGCCAATACAATTTGCACTGTCATTAAGCCTAAAGACAAACCTGGGCATATTCGTCGCCCAGAGCCAAATGGCAATAATTGGAAATCTTTGCCTTTCAAATCAACTTCATTTCCAACAAATCTTTCAGGATTGAAGTCAAAAGGATTTTCATACATAGATGCATCTCGATGAATTGCCCATATGTTCACAAAAGTGCGTGTTTTGGCTGGTATATAATAACCCCCTATTTCACAAGACTTTATGTTTTCATGTGGTAGCATCAAAGGAGTTGGAGAATGAAGACGAAATGTTTCCTTCACAACTGCTTGAAGGTATTTCAATCGAGGAATGTCATCTTCATTTACAATTCGATGATGACCAACCACACCATCCAATTCATCTTGAGTTTTTTTCATAACTTTAGGATGTTTCAAAAGCTCCACCAATCCCCATTCTATGGTGGTAGCAGATGTTTCTGTGCCTGCTGTTAAAAACCCCTACACATAATAGGGCATGTAAATCAACATAATTAATCATATTACAACAATATAAAAATGATGTTGAGCTAAATTAGAATAGATAATAATATTATATTTGCGACCTTCATTATTTTATCTTATATTAACACTTCAATAAATCATGCATTGATCAATATGGTGAAAATAAAAAAGTTTTAATCACACAACAAAATGAATTGGATGATTAGACATAGCAAACATTTACAAATTGCATTTAAAATAAAAATCATAAACGAACTACTGAAGGTTGGAGCAACTTACATTGATAATGGCCTTAACCTTGTTATCATCAAGCTTATCACTAAAACCATCGATTTCACGAAGGGAGAGCATGGCATCAAGAAAGTCCTTGGAATCTTTCAATTTTTTTTCTTTCATATGATCTTGAATTATCTTGTCAAGAAATCGATCCAATCTCAATCGTATTTGCTTCATTTGATGTTGCAAACCTTGGAGATCGAATGGTTTCAATAATGGAATAAAGTCACTAATGTTAAAAGCACCAACTAGATGCCCTTGCTTGTAAATGATGTCCTTGAATTCCTCACATTCCTCATTGGAAATCTTTATGCCAAAATATCTTTTTCCAAACAATAAACGTGTTATCAAATTCATAGAACTATTCGATAATTGTGTTTGAATATTCACTGGCTTTCCTTCCTGCAACAAACATATGTCATTGTAATTTGGTTATGTAAAATCCAAAACAAGATTCAATTGTTTTGCAACAAATCATGATCCAAATGATCCACATGGTTTAAGAAAAATGCAAACTTTCAAAAGTAATTCAAAACTAAATGAACAAGCAACCATCTAATGAAAATAGAAGTTAAACAAATTACCTTGCAATCTTCAAATATTCTATGCACTAAGAATGAGAATTCTTCATCTCAAACATTCTTGGAGGCCTCAAGACTTTTGGTATTGAAAAGTTCTAGCATGCTCAACTTCCGCATTTGTCTCCAATAGTCCCCATAAGGTGCCCATCTGACACTTTGCCCATCATAACTAAGGAAATGTGAAACAATGGAGTTTGGACGATATGCAAAAACTAAATCATGTGTCTTCAAAACCTCTTGTGCCAATTTAGTTGACGAAATTATCACCGTGGAAATTGATCCCAACTTGAGTTCCATGATGTCCCCATATGTCTTTGACAAGTTATAGAAAGTTTGGTATGGGAGTTTGCCTAAAAGAGGAAGATTTCCAAGTATTGGCCAAGTGGGGAATGGCCTTGGTGCTCTTTTTGACTTTGTGTGATGGGAGTGACATATGAGAAGGCGATGGAAACAAACAAACAAAATTGGTGCAACTAGAATCATCATTAATTGACTTGATGTGATCACTTGACTCCATTCCCCAACAATGTTGCCCATGGTGTGCATTTGTTTCGTGAATAGAGTTTTGATGAATCACTAGATCAATGATCTCTCTTGTTTGAATGTATATATCTAGGATATCTAGAACCACACAAAGCTCATCTTTAAACTGAGAATGTGACTTGAACACTTTTCACATAAGGAGATGAACTTCGAAGAATGAACTACATCAAGACATGAAAGACAAAACACAATTGTAACATTGGATTCCCATTGAAAGATTTCATGTATAGATTTCACAATTAAATTATTTATTTATTTAGTAAGAAAATGAACAAAAATTATAAATAATAATTTTATATTTAGATTTTATGCTCTTCATTCCAAGGAAACCTACATTTGTTTATCTACAATATTTAAAAATCAATTAAACAAATTTATATCATCTATTTGGGCAAGTCTCAAATATAACACGAGTGTTGTGATAAGTGCTTTATGTTTCTTGTATTCTTGTACTTTTCTATCCACATATTATATGCATATAGCATGAATTTAATTGATGTTGTGTGGTTATTTGATCTCTTAAAGAGTTTGCTGGTTTCAGTTTTTAAAAAATTCAGACTCGGAGAATTGTCAGTTCTAATTCCTTGAAAAAAACATGAGAACCACTGGTCCCAGTTATTTAATTATAATTTTCATTAAAGAACCAGTGAAGAAGTTTTATGGCCAATTATTGGGAATTTTTTTCAATTTGTTGAGAACCGTGATTACATACCCACCACCGGGTCTTTGCTTTTTGGGGGGAGGGGGGGAACTGTGGTTATGAATCTAAAAACCACCTTGATAACCGCAAGGGGTGTCTGTTCATGTTTCTAATAACCACCCAACACTGGAAATCAACCATATTAACACCAATGCAAAGTGCAAAATAGGGGCCCCTTGTGTTTTGGGATGCATTCAAAAAGCACACCAAACCTTAGTATTGAGATCCTTAGTAGAGTTTGGACAAAGGCATCATAATTAGAGAATGGAAGGGGTCATTCATATGGGATGAGACATAGGGCTTTCCAATTTGGGCCTATCCACATTCCCCATGGAGGCTTGTTTCATAAATAATGGCTTCACATGGTGACCACTACTAAGGACCCCAACTTGAGATTTATCAAACTCCGCATAAGAGTAACCTCCCTTGATGGGGTCTATTTTCCAAGCATGTAGTGACCTCACTATTGATTTGATGAATTGTATTAATTAATTAGATGAGAAAACTTAACATTTGAATTTCACATAACCCTTGGAAAGTTGCAAAGATCGGAATTTTCATGGCATAAATTTTATTTCTAAAGACCTAGATTGAAAGTCACACAGCTTTCAAATCTCAAGTCTACGGCATCAGATGGTTAGTTTTAACATTCAAGTGTTGAAATCAATTAATTTTTAAGTCACAAGGTCATCTTAGCACTTGAAGTTAATTTTTTTAAATGTTTGGCACATGGGATTCTCAAATATTTTGACTCTAGTTTTCTATATATGTATTTTTGTTCATTACTTTTTAATTATTATATTTGTTTCATAAAACATCTTGAGATTATTTTTCAAGAGAGAACCTATAATCCTAAGTTTGGTTTAAATTTTGTCTCGACTACTTTTTAGTTAAAAATATTCTTTTCTTCTCCTACGAAATGTGAGCCATAACTCACATCCAACAACATGAACTAGTTATCACATTTTGATTGCTCCAATTTGAAAATTTGAAAATATTCATCTAATTTTAATATGATTCATCAAAATTCTTGTGAAATTTCTAAGAATTTTTCTTTTCTTCTTTTTTAATTTTTTTTTTTGCTGAATTTGACAAGAAGGTGAGGTATTCCCAACATTGCATGTATTGTAGAATTTAACGTCTCATGTATGGATTTATACCAAATGAAGTCGGATCATTTAAATGTACTAAAGCAATGTTCTAATACATGTTGATTGGGTTGTTTTAAAATATGGGAATCTATGTAAGTACCCATTTCATTGCCCCGTCAACATGGGTATCATAAATGTGGGACCACATTAGGTTCTTACAATAAATGTGCCCCCCAAAATTAGGAAAAATTCAAGGTGTAGAGCAAGCTCCGCACCTCGAACCCCACACCCACATCTTTGCACCTCACATTTGTGCAACCCCCAATAACCAACCCCATGGAACTAGTTCCATTACAATACAAACAAACCATGCAAGACATGTGGAATCACTTTGCAACCATGTCTCTTCTTCATGGATCCATTCCATAAGACATAAGGGACTTTTGTAAAGTCCCCTTTAGTCCTTGCAAAAGACTTTGTCACTTGTGTTTTTTTTTTTTTTTTTTTT
>Ga0209611_10000430_pt1 | contig 61343 bp, 45 predicted proteins | sample S1TSphgellanicum_3_FD_187693 | JGI IMG/M metagenome (GOLD analysis project Ga0209611, IMG submission 187693) | Host-associated microbial communities from peat moss isolated from Minnesota, USA - S1T2_Fc - Sphagnum magellanicum MG (SPAdes) (version 2) | ecosystem: Host-associated > Plants > Peat...
GTAGTCACATATTGTGTTCATCCACAAGAGGATTTAGCCAAAATTGGCTATTAAAAATACATATACATGAAAATAGAAAATTTAATGAATCCTATTGTATATTTTGGCTATCTACTAGAACCTACCTATTGTAGAAATTTGATGATTTTGAATTTGTTTGTTTTGAAAATGTGGTAAATTTGCGCCATGATTTTTTTCCCCCAAAAAAAAAAAATTGGAAAAAAAATCCTTTAAATGTGTCCAAACCTATTTTATTTTATTTAGTTGTGAAAGTGATGAAATCCCAAAAGAAACCTTGCTCCCAATATGAGTGTCTTTTTGGACATTTTCCTCAATTTGAGGTTTTCAAGACTAACAATTTTTGAAGAAACCTTGCCAGATTTTATAAGAGAAGAGAACACCCATCCAAAAGGGGGGGAAAGAAAGGAACAATGTCCAATCAAGAAGAGAGGACCAATGTCCAACCAGGAGATGGCAAAAATGACTTTGCCTTGAAGGCCATGTCCAAGCACCTACCAATGCACTTGTGTGGATTCTACATTGGTGATCCCTATCCCCATAATGCACACATCCCAAAGGCACTAACTATGTTTGGGTTGTGTAGAGGTGAAGAAATCTGCTCCAATTGAAGGAAGAGCCATGAAGTACTTTATTTTGAAGATTTACTCCAAATGACATGCATGTTAGGTTTAGGAATCCAAGTCTTTTTTCTTTTTTTTGGGTTGGGTCCCAAGCACTTTTAGACGGGTATATTAATTTTTAATATATCGGCAGGGTATTAAGGGCAAACGCCGTATTTCAAATAAAAAATCAATTGGGTACATGTGTACTCTATATAGATAGGTTTCAAAAAACTTCCATACGGCGTAAAAGTAAGGGTCTCAAGGCTTTACAAAATTATCGATCCAAGTGAGGGTAAACGTAAATGATGAACATTTGCGTCCTTTGCTTTTGATATTCTTGTTCCCATTGGATTCCCAATGACGCTCTTAGTGTGTTCCACAAGATTCCCAACGATGTTTTTAGTGCATTTTGCAAGTTTCATGTGTTATCAAGGTGAAAGTGAAGGCAAATGACAAACATTTACATTGTTTGTTTTTGATATTAATGTTCCCACCAAATTCTGAATGATGTTTTTAGTGTCTTCCACAAATTCCCAATGATGCCCTTAATGAATTTCACAAATTTCATGTGTGTCTCAGGGTAAAGGTAAATGACGAACATTTATGTTGTTTGTTTTTATATCAATGTTCCCACCATATTCCCAATGATGCCTTTAGTGCATTCCATAAGATTTCTAATGATGGATGAAAGCACATTACGGTGACTCCCTTTGCAATGTCACATTGTACTAGTTTTCAAAGATTTGCATGTTTGAGTGTATCCTATCTCAAACTTTTGAAAGAATTTCACAATATTAAAAAAAAATTATTTCATTTTATTTTATAAAATTAGAAGATTTTAAGGCCCAAAAATCAAAATTGATATCCAAATTAAATGTACCATGCTTTTGGAACAATTATTGTATGTACTATAATATTAAACCCAAAAGTGCCCCAAAAAGGGTCATCATAATGTGTTTTCACCCAATTGATGTCCTTAGTGCATTTCGCAAATTCCACATGTTTATTAGGTTACGGTAAAAATAAATGATGAAAATTTACATTGTTTACTTTTGATATCAATGTTCCCACTAGATTTTTAATGTGAGTTTTTTTTATTTGCATGTTTCCATGTGTATGACTTTGTTAGTTTTGATGGTGTTGGGCATCGATTTGGTAGCACATGATAATTAAACTTTCTTTGTTTGAGATACAAAATATTTTTCGTGCTTATAGTTTTATTGTAACCTAGAATTAAACTTGAACATTTGACCCTTCTTCCACCCTTTTACCCCATCCTAGGCATCAACATTTTGAAAAGTATCATTAGTAGAAACTAACCAAAATATAATCACTTTGTTTGCAACTACATGCAACCGCTGACTTACAGTCATTTGCAATTAGGTTTGCAATTATAAGATTAAATTTCAACATTTTGGTCATTTTACAACTATTGAAAATTTCATCCTACCATTGGATGTTCTTTACATCTATTTTCATCCATTAATAGGCATATATGTCCCATTAGTAACAATAATAACCAAATTAATTACACCCTAAAGTTATTCTATGGTGATTTAAGGGTATATTTCTATGTATGTATTAAAGTTATATATTTATTTATTTTCTGGTAGTTAGTAGGTAAACTATGTTAGTATAGTATGGGTACTAAGAAGTAGTTGTTAATAATTTGTGATTAAGTTGGTGACCCTTGCAACCATAATGTTTAACCCATTTTTTTTCCTTTCATTCTTTTCATGTGTAATAAATAATTAGGTGCACTAAAAGTCTTCAAAGTGCAAATGTCATTAAGGGATGAGTCAACGAAAAAGGCTCAACCTTAAAAGCTAAAACTCAAAATAAAATAATTTTTTAAAAACCTATTTGATTAACTTAAGCCTATCTACTCACCTCGTTACCTACCCATGTGTTGACATCATATTGACTTTAAATTAAACAATCCAAAATTAAGTATTTAATTAAAAATATTTTAAATTAAATAAAGTTTAAACATGCCACATGTCACCAAATAATTGGCCTTAAAAAATGGACACAATTTATTTTTGTACATGTCATGTACTAAGACCAGACAAAATGGATGACATGGATTTTTTCAAGATTAAATAATATATTTTTGAAATATCAAAACATGTTGTCACATGGTAACACATCATTTGTTGTTAGGGTGACCAAATTAGTTTCATGGTAAGTTGCAAATGACAATATATATACAATAAATCAAAGGATGAAACTGTATTTCTTGATTTATTTTTGACATGCACAATTCATGTTGCTTGCAACTTATTCAACACGACTAAAACAATTTTAGTTGTAAATATCACTTGCAAGTAAAAATTCGCAAAGATTAAACAATTTTTCTACTAGTGTATGGAAAGGATTCGAATCTCAATGTCGATTTTTACATGAGAGATAATTGAAGATCCAAATATCAATCCAGATACAATTAAATTTGATATCCACATGTGTTCAAAGTTTGATATTTTTGTGATATCAAACCCTCCTTTTGATACCTAGCCAACATTGGATAATCTATTAGTAACAAATTTGTGATATTTTATGTAATTTCATCACCATTCTTACAAGGAACATTGAAAATTACAAGTGTCATCAGTTTATGGTGTTGGTGGCGCCTCTAATCTTGGATGAGAGACATTGATTCCCTAGATTGAAATGACAACAAAAATCAAACATAAAAAGTAGCAAATTCAATTAAACAAGTATATAATTTAGTTCACCTCACCTTATATAATTGATCAATTCATTCCATTTCATATTTCAAAAAAATATCCTGCAAAACATCTCCCCCCCACTGCATGAAGACAAGAAACAATCTTTTGGATAATGCAATCATAAATCCTATGGGTGCATTTATCATATTGCATGTAGGCTTCATGGACTTCTTGTTTTGTCAATTGCATACCAATTCAATAGAAAGTTGAAATCCCCATCCTATTATTACACCATCAATATATAGCAATGACATTAAAACTATTGTTGCAATGCTTTTAATTTCCATTGTGGACCTTGCATACCAATAGTAAAAACTAGATTTAAGAATTATTAGATCAATAAACATATAAATTAAAAGACAATGTAGAAAGAAAATAAGAATAATACATGTATTTATGACACCAATATTTTTTGAGGAATTGTTTGTAGACCATGAAAAAAATGAATGTGAAAAAGATTCATCAACCTTCAAGCATGACTAGTCTATGTTCATAGAATGTTCAAAATTTTAATACCAAATTATATGTGTGAAACTATTGGTCTTCGCAATCTCTTTAGTTCATAATGGTTAATGTGAAACTTACAATCCTTAAAACATCATTCATCAAACCTACCAAAAGGATCGAAAGCATTTTAGTTGAGACTAAAATTGATTTCTAAGAAACCATACATTTTACTATGGGCATGAATGAAGGAATTAAAAAAACATCAACATACACAAATCCAATATCCACAACTTTGAGGGTTTGTCTTGCAAATGGAATATTCAAAATGTATCATGGTTCATTACAAGTGGTTGATTTACATAGTTTCCTTTTGCAATATCCAAGACCATCTTCACTCGATGATCTTATGACATTGTTTACTAAAGCTTGTGTTTTCTTAAATTGAACATTGCATAAAATACTGAAGGCCAATCCATATTCTCCACCTTCAATAGCATGGGCCTCAATATGTTTTTGTATGATGCAATTGAAGCTTTTGTACATACTAACCAAGTTGGATACAAAACAAAAAACATAATGATGATAGCTTAAAATGAAAAATAATATATAAAACATGTAAACATATTATAACATAAGGACATTCATATATGTCTCAAAAGGATACAATGTTCAATCCATTCTTTGGACCATGAGGATAAATCAATTAAGCTCTACAAGCTTCATTTTCATCAAAATCTTCAATCTTGTCATCACAACTAATATTAACATGCATGTGTTAGTTGTCAAATCAATGGCAAGCCCATTTGTCAACTTCATTGAACCTTCAATGTCCCCCACTATTTATAATCAAGATCCTCTTAAATTCAATATCATGAAAGCTTGAAGTGAAAATGTGCAAGGAATAATGACTTGGAATCTGACCACTATAGGACCATTACATGAAGAAGAACTTGAAATGATAGAAAAGGAATTTATGAAACAAGATGAAGTAATGCACATAAAATCAATTGCTATATTTTTGTCATTTACATTGGCATTTGCCTCAAGGTAAAACACATTACAAGGGGGCCAAGTTGTTGTCACATTGTATTTTTTTTACGAGTACCATGTTTGAACTTCAACCATGTGAAATTATAAAGGATTTTCACAATTTTTTGCATATTATGATAATTCAAAGAAGTCAAATGTAGAATAAATGACACTTTTTTATTTCATATGATGTGATGTTGAGTACATTTGGGAAAAAATATATATATATAAGTCATAATTTATTCAGAATGCAAATATTTTCAAGAAATGATTCAAATTATTTTTAATCTTTATGAAATTTGTAGGATCCGTTAAACATTGTAATTCCATATGATCACAATAGGATACGAGCCATGTAGTTTGATAATTATCATATCACAAATGGGTTTTTTTCAAGGCAATGACCACAACCATGTGATAAATAATTTGTTTGACAAACACTATGAAAAAAATGGGTGTTTTGCAATTGGCCTTGCAATTCAATTTTTGAATTGTAAAACACACTTGCAACTCATTGTATTTATACGTTGTGAGTGTTAACGGACAAATTACATGAATTGTAAAATTACAATTCACCATATATACATTGTAATTTAGTACAACTCAATTGCAACTTAGTCAAAATATTTTTTTTCAATTACTATGCAACTCCATTATAATTGCACCCATGATGTCATGCTAACATCATTTATTGTTATCCATCTATTAAAATCTAACATGTGGCATTATGAAGATTTTTGGACATAATTTTTTTTCAAAATATTGATCTCCATCATCCATTATGATTGTTAATGATGGTTTGAGATTGTGACACATGGCACAATTGAAAAAAATTTCCACATGGCATATTAATTGTATTTTGGAAAAAATAAAAAATAAAAAATATTTATTTTAATAGTTAAGTAGATCATACATAACCATAGGTCGGTAGGTTGGTAGGTCTTAAAACTTACATACTTACATATTTACCTAAAACCTACCTAACTATTCACATAGGTAGGTAGAAAAGTGGGACCAATTTACTTACCTAAGAAAGTAAGTAGGTAGGAAAACACAAGATTAAGTGCACTAAAAAAAAAATTGTTTTTTTAAATTTATGTTTTGCCTTTAAATCAAACTTTTAAAAGTTCATCCCAAAATGACACGTGTACTTTGATGTGAGAACATAAGAAAACAAACCTTTTTTACATAGTTTGTAACATTGACGCGCTCCCAAATCCTTGGTTAATGCCAAGTTGGGACTAACTTGCTTAAGTTGCGGAATTGGGAAGGACTCGGGGCACGCTCCTAGCTCTCAGCACTAAAAAGGGTAAGAGAAGCATGTTGAAAGCTCCATGATTAGATTAGGAAGAGGGACAAACTACTTAGTTATTCGGTCCTACATCCAAAACCAACCAACAAGTTAGTTAGTGCTCATTCGGAACACTCTTGGTGTTGGGACAAGCCACAGGCAACTTTGGACTCACTTGGCTCACCACGGCCCAGACTCAGGGGAAGCCACCACCTTCCCCATATAGTATTCTCTGCGTCTCACGGCCGCACTTGCATCCAAATGGCACTTTTTCCCAGGACTCCCAAAGTGGAGTCTCGAAATTGTCCCAGTTTGGACTCCTGGGACTTTGAGCGTTCATAATTTCTCACTCTAACCTCTGATTGGGACGAGGTCTGAAGCAAAGTTGTAGCTCTCCTTGAGAGCTTTCCAAGGTGTGTCGCACTCCACCTGCACACACCCAGATCGGGTCAATTCCCGACTTTTAGTGGTTGGGAGTCAAACTGCCAGTTTGATTCCCAACCCATCTTTCGACCATAACTTGTGCTGCAGATGTCCAAATGGCTCATGCGAGGTCATTTTGGACATCTACACTTCAAGACCTTTCCAACGGTATAAAGAACACCTCAATGTGAGGTGTTTTGACCCCTGCAATTGCGTTCTAAATTTTTGGGAGTTTTGGAGGGCTCCCAAGTCCCATTTTCGGGAGTGTGAGTGGCAACTCACACTTCCTTCAAAGTGGGGTTGCGACAAACATGGGATTCGAATACAAAACATATGGGTTAAATCTTTTAATTGTTCATTAGTTGCAAATTGAATTACAACTATAACACTTGAGTGTTCAAAGCAAACCATATCCAAAGGGAAGGCTCCATTGTTTTTGGTGTTTTAAAAAAACTTTTATCCTTCCTATTAGTGCATTTGATGCATTAAAATTTGTCAAAAACGGGATAAATTTGAGAAAGTTATGGCACTTCAAAGTAGAGAGGGTTAAGAATTCAAAAAAATAAACCACCAAATGCTACAAAGATCAGTTCCCAAACACCAACAAAATTATTTGTATTTTACTTTGTTGTTATTATAGTTCAAAGACAATTTATAAAACTTGAGATAATATTTCCCTAACATTTTCAATTACTCAAAATGAAACACATATGATAAAAATATAAATAACTAATGAATATGTATATTGATTAAGTTATAAGTAATTATATTATAGTCATAACATAATTGAATAGTAGTATTTTAGTAGTGGTGCACTAGTGGCCGTACTAATTGCATTAATGGGAATCATAAATGAAAACTAGTTGCAAATGTATCCTATAATGGGTGGTGGAAATGTGAACATGTGGCATGATTGCATGTATGTACATTGTATACTAATTACAACATAATTGTTGTTTTAGTGACACATTTATAATAATTATAAAGTATTTGTCACATGCAACTATAATGCAACTCTTGAAAAAATTAAACATGGTTGATTACATATGTATATACAATGTATATAAATTACCATATAAAAGACCATTTTCAAACTCACTTGCAACTATAATACAACTAATTGATTTTTTGATGTGGCAATTTATTTATTAATACATTGTATTTCTAAGGGGATAGTTGCACAATAGTTGTAATACTCAGGGGATAATTGCATAACAATTGTATATGAGTTGCTTTTTGAATTTTAGTTACAAGGTAGTGTGATTTCGACAGACATGATTTCTCATAGTGAAACAATCACTTTCAATTGGAAGATGACAAGAAATGTGAGGTGGGCCATTTTTTAAAATTCCATTTCAAACGTTTTTTGGTTGAATAATTCAAACCAAAAATAATGAAATCTAAAACAAAAGAAAGTTTTATTATATTTCATATACCATAAGTATACCCATTATTCCTTGAATTTAATTTTTAAAATTTATTTCTTTTTTCAAATACTATTAGGTAACATTAACTTTATGAAAATCAAAATATAAAACCTAAACATGAAAAAATTAAATGCAACACATTTTGGAGGTGTATGCTTTAGCCATATGTCCTGAAAGTGTCAAGGTTGGCCCCTATATAATGTGTTTTCATCTTCAATTTCTTCAATTGTAAAAAAATTAAAAACTAGGTCCAAAATTTCATAGTCATTGAAGTTCCAATCTAAAGCAAAATGATAATAGATTTACAACACTTGAAGCTAATAAGGATTCATATGTAATCTAAATCATAGGATGTGCACAATAATAGGCTTCAACCCAATAAAATTATGGATGCAATTTTCCACAATAGTTGTAATGTTTGACAAAATATAATGAATAACCACTCGTTGAATGACAAAAGTCATATAATCATCTTAAGCACCACAAAAAAAAGAGGATTTTGGACAAGTTTTTTTATGCCAAGATTATATAGGGTTCTTCTATAGTAGATAAAATGTGAAGGTAACCATTATTTTTTCATTGAAAAAAATCCAAGAAAACCAAATTAAACTCACGAAAAAAAGAAAAAAGATGTAAAAAATCCAAAAATAAAATAAAATTATGCCACAATGAATCACATTTTTTCATGATGGTTTTTAGTTCCTTATAAGCAAAAGGAAACAAATGTTAGTGACAACAATGAAAAATTACATCAACATCAACAATGAAATATGAATGGAATCAAAGTGCAAATAATCATGTAAACACATAAAAACAATAGAAAGGCAAGGAACCAAAACATCATGGAATGAAAATCAATGGAATAGTCAAATGAAAAAACAACATAACACAAACATTGAGAACAAAAAATGAAGGTAATGAAGGTGCATACTTGTGAGGAGCTAATCATGAATTGGGAGGCTTGGTTGTGAGTTGGAGGCAAAAATAATATGCAAATTAGCCACCTAAAGGAATTTTCTTGTCTTTAGTTTTTTTGTTCAAATTTACCTCTTAACATGATATTTTGCATTTTTTCATTAACAAATGTTATACTCTTGTGTACCCTGGAGGCAAAACCTACTCTTTGCATGTATGCTTCATGACTTCCATTTACAAATATATAATTTTCAACCTTTGAGGGGAACTTGATTTTTGGCAAGCATATTTCATGGCTTCCCTTTAAAAGTATTTTGGTCATGCATCTTGTACTTTCTAGTGAAATTGGGTGGAATGGCATCCTTATGTTCTTGAACTTTATTTCTTTTTAAATGACATTAGTGAGTGATTTACAAAATTCATGATTATATTGACAAATCATACCACTCATTGCATGCAATTCTTATGCAATGGGCACACCTTCCTTACTTATAGAATAGTGGTGTACTTAGTATTGAGCTAATGAAATATTATGTATTCATGGGTCCGAATTGGTTATTAGGAGCCAATTGGACCAAGTCCTTAAAAGTACAACGTTCAACAAAATATTCTCAAATAATTTATAAATCAACAAAGTATTGTTTAAATTCTTATCATTAAAAAAAATTAGAATTGCTAAAATAAAATGAAATTTGAAAATTTTCATAATGAGAACTAGTTTATATTGCATAACATTCATAATACCTTTATGGATATTGTAAGGTTCTTAGCAAATTGTCTCACTATTCATGACCCAATATAATGGGTTTATAGTGGAAGAAAAAAAATGCTTCCTATAGTATTTTAATGGATTTGGCACCCCAATGTTGATTTATTTATTTACTTATTCATAAACATGAGTTTTGGCGTATACCTTAATATTTCCAAGATTTTTTGGTTCAATGATGATGTCACTGAATTTTCATGTATTGTGATACATAACATCCATGCATTATATTTCTTGATCTGTATGCATTTTCCTTCATGTTTTTTTATTCTTATGTGCCCACTTCAACTCACCTCTATAGACTTCAAAATGCAATGCATTGCACTAGAAACAATGAGTGAAAGATTTATGTTATTGAAGACATGTAAAAATTTCAAGCAATGTTTTTTTTTGTGAAATGCATTTTCAAAACAATCTTGTGTTAGATTTTGACATTTATACAATGATATCCACTAAACATTATTGCACTCACAATATCCCATTCTCCACCAAAGTTCAAAGTTGTATTATTGGGCAAGGGAAGCATATACAATTATGACAACAAAAAACAAGAAATGAAAAACATGCGGTTGAAAATGTAGTTATAATGACTGAAGCTTATAACCTTTAGGTTTCCAAAACTTCCAACACTATGAAGTTTGAAATTATAAAGTTTTGACACTTTGGGCATTACAATTTTCCACAAATATATATATATATATATATATATTGTCAAATCCATTAAAGTATTAATGTATCATTAAACCTTTCCATATTTCCTACACATTTGAACTTAATAGTTTCATGATAAGTTTCACAAATCCAAAATGGGTTTCAAAATTGATTGACCCTTTTCCTATACATTATATGTTAATCATTATCAGAATTTGTACCTATCGTATTGTAAATTGTGTCAATTAAATAGTTGGGAAAGCACATTCAAAGTCTTTGTCTTATGGCAATGGGAATATTTATATCAAAAGTAATGCACTAAAGGCTTCATTGGGAACCTTGTAGAACACATTAATTAAAGGTGTCATTGGGAATATGGTGGGAACATGGATATCAAAAGCAATACACTAGGGCCATCATTGGGAATCTTGAGGAGTGCACTAAAGACATCAATTGGAATTTGGCGGGAACCTTGGTATTAAAAGAAAAGAAGGTAAATGTTCATCATTTATCTTTACCTTCACCTAAAATACACATGGAATTTGTGGAATACATTAAAGGCATCATTGGGAATCTTGTGGAATGCACTAATGAAAGGCATCATTTGGAATTCGGTGGGAACATTGATATTAAAAGCAAACAAGGTAAATGTTCATCATTTATTTTTACCCTAACCTAAGAAACACATGGAACTTGTAGAATGCACTAGGGACATCATTAGGAATCTTGAGGAACATACTAAAAGCATGTAAGCCATAGGAATCCAAGTTCAAATTAGAACACACAAAACATTCACATGTTTCTCCTATGTACTTTGGAATATTGAAATTCACAAAACATGAAACTCCAAAACTTGGGGAATAATATAAAAAAATACATGAGTACAAATATAGGGTGCAATATATTGCTTGTTGGGTAAAAATTATAAGTTAATTAGTTTTAAAACAGGGTAAATTTTATTCAAATAACCAATTTAATTATAATATAAGGTATGTAATAATCTAAAATAATGGATTATAATTAATATAAGGTGGCTTTAATATGTATATATTTGAAATTTAAATAATAATAGGGTGATACAAAATAGGTTGGACAATTATTTAATACCCCCCCTAAAAATGGTCATTTGACGTATGTAGATCCCAAAATTTACATTAAGTGTCCCCCATAGGCTCCAAAAACACACGATGGGATCGATAAAACCCCAAAAAACAAAAGAAAATCATAACCTCCTTCACACTAAACTAGGTTGAAAGCACGAATAACAAATCACAAGAAACTAATGCCTTGCAAAAAATAATTGACACATGTTGTGTTACAAGATCATCACCCAACATTTTCAAAACTAACAAAGTCATACACATAAAAAAATGCACACAAATCACCCCCTTAGTTGGAATGAAAAACCTCATACACAAATAACCAAATCTATGATCAAATAGGACATAATGTGATAAGGTAATCCATGAAAAGATTTTGGTTCCAAACATGATGTAATTAGTAGGCTAGGTGCAATGTGACCCCTTCATTAATCACCTAGCTACAATTCGTTATTTTCAACCAAATTACAACCTTCTTTGAATCATCCATTGTTTCCATCAATAACATGTTTATGTCTTAGTATTGAGGGCTAACACAAAACAACATGATTATTTGGTGCACGTGGACACACCCAATTGCCTATTGGAACATTCACAAATGGTGGTTGTGAGCCATGGATTACAATACCACAAATTGTTAAGCTTTAGTTCCATAATTTTCCTTAGTATTAATGATTTGAATCCTGATAAACCTCCGAGTAATAATTATTAAGAGTTGAATTAATTTTTGGATAATTTAACATAGAAGATTTTTTTTATTTAAATTGATGCAAGGTTTAGTTAATTTTAGGACCTAGTAAACCTTTTAAGTGCATGATCCTTTTATGTTGTAGAGAAGGGAAAGGGGATGTAGAATTAGATTTGATTTATTGATATATTGGGAATACAAGCCCATAATTAGCAATAACATCTCGCCATGACAATATTAAGTTAGTCTTAAAAATAATCTTCAGGCACGAATGATGTACTTGAAAGATTTCTGAGATGCAGTCCTAATACATTTTTATTTAGTTTTCGCATTTATCAGACTCTAAAATAAAATCAAAATCAAATTTAGGCATTAACATTTCCACATGAGTGGCCTCAGGTGAATTACAACTTAGTAAACAACTTTAAGGGGATAGATCACAATTACAAAAACTCCAAAATGCGACGAATGGTGCAAGTTAAGTATTCGACTCGATGCTCCATGGGAAAGGGATTGATTGGGCCTCGCAGCCAACGATAATGGCCATCACCAAGAACCCAAGTTCAACAATGAAGACGAACATCGTCGTCTTCACATTGACACTCTTTAAACCTTTCTAGTGCGGCTCCACATGTAGGAACAAATTCTAAATAGATTGTTAAAGCATGTGGGTTAGGAGACAACCGACGATCCCATGCTGAACGATCGAGTCAAGTGCGCACCATTCTTTTGGACGATTTTTCTTTGCGCGACCGTTGAGAAACCTTCACGTCAAACAGTGCTTCTTCAAGCTCTTCCTTTTCTACTAGTGAAACTGGAGGATTCGAGGGTGTAGCGACATCATCCGCCATGACTAAATGTTCACTTGCATCAACAAAAAACCAAGAGGGTAACATAGACAATGTGGTATTTGCATTCAAGAGGGGTTGAGGTTCTTTTATTTAACAAATTAGGGTAGGCGTAAAGTGTGGGAGTGACGGCGGAACCTCATGAAAATTCCAACATCCTAGATCTAATGGAGTCATCGAACCTTAATTTCGACGGTGGATCTAGAAATATGTGGGGGTTTTTGTGATGCAATTTTTAATTCCAATTTACTATGTACTACATAGTTAATTAGTGCATGGAAGAAAAAATAAGTAGGGGATATCAAAAGAGTAAATGGATGCGGGGATGTTACTTCAACCATGAAATTGATTTAATCAAGTAAGGATTCAAGGATGTTTACTTGTTACTATCGATAGATGGCCCTAGTAGTTAGTTACTTGAAATAATTATGATGAAAAAGTAAGGATGTGAAGGTCAACGGACAGAAAGGATAAGGATCAAACTCAAGAACCTCATCAAGATATCCAAGATAAGGGGAAGGATGAGTCCTCCAATCCCATTAGTCATGACGATTGTCATCCTATTTGATTAGAGGATGGAATATTTTTTTGTCTCATTGGGCCCAATAATTATCATCCTAAAATCAATTGGAGGGCAAATCATTCTCAATTTTCATTGGGTTTTGAAGGATGAGGGGGCCATTGATTAAAAGGAAGGATTTTGAAGCTTCCATTGGACAAAGGAAACAAGCTCAAGGAAAGGTCATGGAGGCTTGCCAAAGGAAAGAGGAGTATCTTGTGTGAGAAGAAGAGGAAAGGAGGAGAATGAATGTGTGAGAAAAATATTAGTTTTTATGTGTGCAAGGGTTGTTCATGGAAAAGATGTGTGCAAGAAATAAGCATGGAAGGAATTCCATGACAAAGCTTCTAAAATTTTATTTCAAATAGTTGTTTCTTCCAAATCCACTGTTGGATTTGTGTCAAACTTAAAATAGTACTTGTGTAGGAGGTGTAAAAAGTTCTCTTTAATTTTCAGCATCATCGGGGTTGCTATAAGGGAGCTACGATTGCTGGAAGTAGAGGGTGTTTATAATGGAGCTCATGGAAGGATTTCCATGACAAAGCCTCTGGAGTTTATTTTCAAATAATTTTTTTTCCCAAATCCATCGTTGGATTTGTGTCAAACTTAAAACAATGCTTGTGTAGGAGGTGTACAAGGTTCTCTCCAATTTTCAGCATCATCGAAATTTCTGTAAGGGTGCTACACTTGCTGGAAGTAGAGGGGGTTAAAATTGTCTGTTTTTTTTCCCTCAATCTAAGCCAAGTGATTTTTAGTCCCATGCTTAACTCTTGATCAAAAGAATAAAAACTTATAAGATTTTGTACCATGGCTCCTTTTTAGATTAGCTTTTCAAAAATCCAATGCATGTTAGATTAGAATGTTGTGTAGATGTTGGACACAACGCATTAGATTATTAATGAATTTCATTGCATTACATTAAACCACCGTACTTGTTAGACTACAACTACATAGTAGTTCCACTTCCAAGCAGGTTTATGAATGCATATCTTCATGTTAAGGGTGTGTAAGAATGCGTCACAGTGGTGTAATATGACCTATTTGCCATCCCTTGGAACAATGGTCACAAACCAACATGGTTGCCACACCTCATGATTTTCCATGTAACATGCATCACAAACCTACTATAACTACAAATAATAATGGATCCACTTGGCCATCCACATGTGGAAGGTGACATGGTGCATAATTTTACATATGGTCTTTCCATATTTGACCATCTCAACCTTCCCACAACAAAACCTTGGAAGGTAAAACCTTCTTCACACATATAATGACATGATCAGCTATCACATTTGTTGTCATAAATGTCATTTGTTACAAATAAACATAATTTCCAAGTTCAAACCTTCCAACTTTAGGTCAGTGTTCACCTTTACAAATGGTGGCATACTATAATGTATCTTGGTGTTGTGTGATGGCCAAGTTCTCCATTGCTAGAGGGATGCATTATTTTGAACAAGGTTGCACATTGTTCACAAGCTTGAACCCACACATTGAGATTATCCAAATTAACCACATGGGCCACATCCCTATGAATTGATGTCGATAATTGGGGTTCATGCCTAAAAAATAAAAAGTAAGGGGAAAATGAAAGTATGAATGGTTAATTGTTAAATCAATATTCTATGGCCAAACATTGCAATTGTATGTCCCAATCATTGATATGCCCTTTTTGTAATCCATATTTTCTTAAACCTTTTTCACCATTTGTAAAATCCTTCTTTCTAAACCATCAACTTCGTGGTGATCACAAGTAATCATGTGGTTAATCAAACCCTCCTCACACAATTCTTGAAATTTTCCTTGGAATTTTGTGCCCTAATTTATAAGCATTTTTCCTGAAGCATCAAATCTACTAAAAATTCGATCCAAAAATGCATAATTAGTCCCTTCATTACTTTTGCCATAGAGTGGAGCCAATTCAATCCACTTGGGAAAATATTCAGTCATAACCAACACATATTTGATTATATGACATATAGTTAAGGGCAATGGCCCAACAAAATTTAAGCTCCATCGATACCTAAACCCCATGATTGGTATAGGTTTTTAACGTGGGGTGGATGCATTGAATTGAATGATGCATGAACTTAATCACACACCATGCATCATGAAACAAATTGTCGAACCTCTAATTGCATGCCTTTCTACCAGTATTGGCTTTGAAATAAACTATAGGTTTTGACATACCCCAAAATGTCCCAACTTTTCATGGGCATGTTTTACAAGGCTTTCCTACACTATTGGACTTGATATCACATTTATACACCCATTTGGCCTTATTATGAGCAAAGTGTTGTCCTTTCCAATGATATATTTTGACATGTTGAAGGACACCGTACCTTTCCTTGGATGTCAATCCCACATCCAACTCCCCTATTAGGTCAACATTTGAGGATTCCCAAAAAATATCAACAAGTCCAATGTCATTAGGTTCCACCTTTGAATTCCCAAAAGTGCTTGAAGAATCCACTTGAACTTGGCATGATATTTTTCAACAATTATTTGCCAAAATGCAAAGGAATGAAACAACATGCCAACCAAGTATAATTCCCAAATTTGTTTCCCCATGTCAACATGCTCAATGGTATCCAACTCACTAGAACTTGGGATCCCTACTCAACCCATCCACATCCTTGTTGATTGTTCCAACTTGATGTTTGACATCAAAATCATATTCCTAAAAAATGAAAGCCCATCTTGCCAACTTCCTTATGAGCTAGTCAAAATTCCATGAACCAATGGTTGGTAATTAGTTACCAAGAAAGACATATAAAATTAAGTTGTCCAAATTTGATTGACAAATGGACCCACAAAAATTTTGTGTATGTTGAAAGTAAAAGGAATGAATCCTTTCAATGACTTAAGAGGACTAGCATAATAAAAATATCAACAAGGAAACCTTAAAGCCCTAAGAGGCTATGAGCTTCATGTTGTGCAAGATTCAATGGATGAAAAATTTGGTATCTTTGATGATTCCAAAAAAGTCTCCAAGATTATTTGTTGCAAATACTTAGACTTGTAAATACCCAAATGATGATCCGACTCGGAAAATATGGTTGGTGAGGTCATGTCCCACTTACTCAATTGTACATAAAACATTCTGAGACAAAAGAGGTTCATCCTTTCAAGATCTTTGAAATCATGGTTAGGAGTTAAATATTTTAAGGTTTGGAGTTACTTCAAAAAAACTATGGCATTTGTGAATTAACGGTTTTATAAATCTTGTTTTTATTTTCCCCCTTGATAGAGGTGATTAGAGTTGTCCCAAAAAAAAGAGTTTTTTGCAAGTTCTCATAAGTAATTTGTTGAGACAAAGTAGCAATGGGGATGAGATGTTGCACTAGGCTCTTTAATGTCCATGATATGCCTCATTCAAACATATAGTGATAACAAGGAATGGTTAGACTAAACAACAAGCATTACCCCACCATGGTCCATGATGGTGAGTAGATAAATAACACGTTTCCATTGGGTTCCAATGCCCTAAATATTCATGTTGTGATAAATAATTATGCTTTGGATAAATTAACAATTTGAAGGATGAAAACTTGAAAGAAAATAAAACAAGTTCATACATTTTGAAAGCGGATGGAAGTAGTGTGGTGGTTGATAGCAAGGTACGACAACATCAACAATTTTTAAACGAAATTTGTTTGTTTGTTTTTTGAAGCAATGGGAAATTATGATGGAATATAACCTGAATGAGTAAATGGTGTCAAATGTTGCAAAGTTTTGAATATAGGCTTATCTTTTATGTTTTTTTGTGCATGAAATGCAGTGGAGTGATGGTGTGAAATTTCAAATGAATATAGTCAAAAAAATTGATTTCTTTCAGGATTAATATGTAATAAATGTGTTTTAAAATGTTAAAAATTATGGTGGTATGAACTTGGATATGAAAAAAAGGAATAAAAAAAATTTAACTTCATGTTTGAATCAATTTTATAGTCGAATCAATTCAAAGGGATTTTGATTCATTACTTTTGGTCCACCTTAGTGAACACTTACTTTGTTATACAATAATGTTGTTATCTTAGTGGCAAATATATGGAAATAAATTTTGTTAGAAACTATTTGCATTGAATGTTCAATTCATTGATAGAATGATTAAGCATGCAATTATAATTGTGAATTGGGCAACTAATTGAATGTGTACTAGTGGACCTTGTGTCATTGGCCCAAATATATTAAACTTCATATTAAGTCACCCATCCCAATACTATTCTAATCAAAGTGGGCTTAATTTCAAACTTCTTGTGGAACCCAATTGTGAAAATCCGTTTCTTAAAATTATAACTTATTTTACAAGATGCAAATCAATTTTGTTTGTTGGTTTAAGAATTGTGAAGCAACAAACATGCACATCAACTTGTTAGATAGCTTTAATTTTCAATAATACCAAAACTAGCATCCAATGAAAAGCCCCACTATTTGGGAGGGTTGTAACATGGTCACATTTAAATAAACAAACAATTGATATGTTGATTTCTTGTTGATTACCAATCAAAAAGAAAAGAAAAGAAAGAAAAGATTTTCATTTGCAATATTCCAGTTTTATTTGAAAAAAATCAACAGATTTCCACCCAAAAAAAAGTGGTCACATAATTTGGATTATGATTTTAGTTTGGTAGCATTCTTTTAACTTGTTTTAAATGTTATTTAAACATGTTCTAAAAACTTGTCAATATTTAATGCTAATCCTTTTCGTTGATTAAGATCCCCCAAGCCAAAATAATGTGCTTTGTCACAAACTTGGTATTGTTGAAAATCCCTTGATGAGTAGGGGTGCATTGAAGTGGTTTGGTAAATTTTTAAGACCTACAATGCAAAGAAAGAGTTATTGAATATTTGATAATATTATCATTAAAAATTCAACAAAATTAGCAAGTATACAAGAACACCATTCGAAGTAGACCCAAATCCAATCTCTTTTGAGCATCCCAAGTGGACCCAAATCTCACTACTATACCTATGACTAATGTTAGACACAAAATAATTCGCAAAAGGTTTACCCAAAAAAAAGAAAAACAATTATTGATATTTGTCAAAATCATTCAAAATGAATTTCCATTGGGTTATATTATAAATAATACAAGGTGCACCTTTGCATACCTATTCCTCAAATGGTGAAATTCTAGAAAATTAAATTTGAAAATTACAAATCTTTATATATATATATATGGCAAAACTGTCGATTATCAAATGTAGATGTGATATCTTTTTCATGTAGGCAATAAATTGTGTGTGTGAGTTGCCTAGGCAACCCATAGGCAACCCATACTTAAGTAAATTGTAGTTAGCCTAGGTATGCACTTTGTTGATTAGAAAAAAAATGTTTATTAAAATGTGGTTACATTTCACGTTACATAAATAAAGTGAATGCATTTGTAAAGACTTGCCCTTGAATGTGAAGGTGAAAGGGATCGAATCTTTATTCTTGCAACCTATTTACTTTAATCTATGTGAAGTAGTTTTGTTTAGGTGCCTAAGCTAGGTCATGATCTTTTAGGCTAAGCTCTTTATCCATGTTTTTACTTTAAACAACTTAGGTTAGGTAAACTAGGTTGCTTAGGCTAGGATATTGACATGGCTTAGGGTACATAGACTCGGTAAGCTAGTTAACTTGACCTACATTATCTAGTCTAAGTAACTTAGCTTGAACTAGCCCAAAGTAGGCCATGTGGTGTTATGTTTTCAATTTGGAACTTGTCACATGTCAACATTTCAATAATTTATTTATTTTCCTTATTTTGCATTTAATTAAAACCAATCAAACATTTCAAAATGGTTGTTGGATGTGTCTTCAACTATGTTCACAACAACTACAATTGTGAAGGCCAAATCGCTAACATTACTACAAAAGTGCAACCACAATTGTGAGGTCCAAATTGCTAACATTAGTACAAAAGTGGAGTTTAGTTTAACCACCCAATTCATCACGGGGCCTTAAAAAATGAACTCAGTCACCATCTCATTACACCATTTCACCTCAAATCAACTAGGCCACCATACATTTGCGCCATGCCACCTTGGTCAAACTTGAATCATTCATGTCCATGTTTAGTAAAAGCAATTCACTGGGGTAATTCATTATGGTCAATTTTTTGTGTTATTCAAATAATTATTTTAATTTTAAATAAAATTTTATAAGTTGTGATTAATTTTTATATTTCATTATGATTATGTATAAAATTATCAACTGTATGTATGTAAGTATAATGTGTAAATTTATTACAATGGAAAGCATTATAATATCTATGTTCATTTATTGTATAAGTACAACAAATTTACAACATTACAATGTACAATATATTATTGTGTACATGTTTTCATGTATGTATGTATGTATGACATACATTGTTCAGACATTATATTTAGTATGTAACATGTAATAATTGTTATATTGCAAAAATTATAATTAAAACATAATATTTCATGTGACATAATATATTAATTATTTTATAATTAATTTAGTATTAAATATTATTTGATATTACTATTATATATATATATATACGCACACACACACACACACACATTTTACTTATGTTTGTCATAAACTCTTGTCAAATCATGTTTTTTCATGAAGAAATATTTTGTGAGTTGTTAGTAAACAAAAAAATTCAAAAGTGTTTTCCTTTAAATGCTTTGGAGTTTTGTATATTTCTTTATTATATATGTGTAGACCTTTGAGAAAACTTGAAAAATGAATTTTAATTTGTTTCATTGAACAAGATATTATATATATATATATGTTTGATTTGTGAAAAAAATTTGTGTAATTATGATATATCCAAAATTTTATACCTTTTATCACAAAACAAAATGATAGTTGGACAGAAAACCTTGCTACCACAACCTTATTTGACCATATAAATCACATTTTGACAAAATTATTAACCATATACAATATTAATTTAAAACATTGTAACATATGATGGATTCATTATCAGTGAATTTAGTGAGTGGGTGAATTCACTTTGTCCATATCAACTAGTCTATAATCACTAGGGGACAATGAATTCATCAAATTTCTTGTCTAGTGAAATTGGGACAATTTCATTGAAACCTACTTAAATGCCTAGTGAACTTGGCCAAGACCTCTAACTAGTGTAACGTTCTTTGTGATTCCAATGTTGAAAGCAACTAGTTGTAAAATTGACCTAGTCATTTAATCCAATGTGTTCTAAACAACCATAAATGTAACCATATATGCCTAGTTTTGATGGAATGCATTACACCCCAAAACTCAAAGCTCTTATAATATGATATAATCATTGCAAAACTTTGTTAATTTCAATTAATCAATCAAACGAACAAAATTTTGTTCTTGAACAAAGAAGTGAACAAAAAAATCATGATTTCATTCCATCTATTCTAAATAAAAGAAAAGATTTTTTTTTCTAACTTGAACTTCTTGTTTTTTGAATTAAGAACTCAAAAAATGCAAAAGAAAGATTAAATAGAACAACTTTCTCCTTCTCATTCTATTTGAATTCTTTGAAACTAAGCACAAGTCCATAGTAACTATTGATGTAAGCACAAATATTTTTTAGGACTATTGTCATGTGTCACATGCCCTTCCATATTTTACACGATTTTCAAATTTGAAATTTGCATGGGCATTGGGTAGTTGAAACTTAGTCACATTTACCCTAGTTGTATATTAATTGAAGTTAGTCACAAATTAATTAAATGACTACATGAATGATTTGGCAATGTGTGCCAATGAGTACTTGTCATGTTGGTAGAGGTCACAAATGTGCTAAGGGAAGTAACTTCCATTTTTCCCCCAAAAAACATGCAAAAAAAAAGGTAAGGTGCAACTAATTAAAAAAAAAAACTTAAATATAAATAGGGTGTTTAAATTTGATCATGAAAATATAATTAAAATATTTTAAGAATATTTTCATATTTAATTAAATATTGCTCCATTAATGCATGCTTATATATTCCATACCCTCACCCCATTGTGATCCAAATCTACATGCTACAAATTTTTTGCAATTAAAGCACAAAATCAAATAACTTTGACCAAAACCAACTTCCACTTGGCAAGTGATGTGTCAAATTAACAACCCATTTGCAAGTGCTAGATTTTCTAATGTGGCAATAATATTTTAAATTGTTCATCTTTTTGTTGGAGAGTTGCAAACTAGTTGCACATTGTTGTTTAAGACATGTAATTGAAAGTAGTATAGTCTCAATGAACACAAATTTTCATTATAGCATTGGTTTGGTTCTAGCTTTTCAAAATTTGGGTGACAAAATTTCTCACCAAAAAAACACTAATCCTAATGTGACAAACCCCCTTTGCTAATAGATCATAGTTTGGGGAAACAATTAACACTCTATGTTGGATGTGATAAACACATGTGACGGCTCGAATTGAGGGTTTTTTGGGGGGAGGGATAATCAACTCGTAAGTGAGCTCACATTCTAGAAGTTGTTCCTCCTAGATCAACTCTCTGAAACAAACAAGCAACATCTTCTTTGACTTCAAGATGCAAAAATGAATTTGTATGAAAATTTTAATCAACTCATGTTTAAAAATGTATTTTATAGTATGAAATGTTGTGCAACATGTGAAATAGTGAAGCTAAACAAATCAATTTAACATTTCCCCAAAAGAACTGAAGAATTTATCTATGAAGGAAAGTAGTTTGTTTTGTTTTGTTTTATTTTGTAGCTATGAGATCCACCAAACTAGGATGCTTCAGATTGTATTCTTGGTGTCTTTGGAAAGCTCTAGACGAGGAGGGGTGCATGGGCTTGCTTCCATAACATTTGGACTTGTGGTGAAAAAGTTCTTGAATATTGAATGATTTCTTGACTATAAATTAAATTAAATCATAGCTAAAAATTTGGGAGGAATTGGAATGTGCCTTTGCTGTTCTTGGAAAGATCTTGATGAGCACGATTTAATGGAATCTATTTGGTATGATTTGGGAGATATTGATTTTAAAAAGTGATTTCTATCCTTGAAAATTCAAATACATTCCCAAAAAACCAGGTTTTGTTTTGGAAGGAAAAATTAGTTGAGGACGTGGTAACACTTGGGCCAATGGCACAGGCCACACTAGTGAATATAATAAGCCAAATATTTCCAAATCCAGATGTAGTACCCCTCTTGGAGCATCCCCACCAGTGCTTATTATTACTTAGTATGTGACCCTGCAAAAATATTTCTCATATGCAAGTTTAATTATTTTTACTGTTTTTGCAACCCTGCCCATAAAACCGAAACTTGGACTGCAAATATGTGGGAACTACTAATAGCAAACCACCTGGACCAATCATTATTAGCTTTGGCCACCGGTCAAAAAGAGGAAGCAAGCAGCAGTCAGTCAGATCGTATTTATTTATTACAGTCTTCGCAACCAGGTGCACAGCTTTGCTGCGCCTTTTACGAGGCCTGACGAGCAAACTGTGCACATATGTAGGAGCAAAACTATTTTCCTGAGTCAAACTGACATGTTTTGACTTTCCTTCGTCTGATTTTAATGTGTAGGGTCACATACTGACTAACCCTCTTACTATTGACAACAGACATTTTTTTGTGTTTAAAATATCAGACTAAAAATGTCATGCCATGGACAATTAGAAAACTTATTATTCAACTTTGTTCCACAGTTTACATGTGACATATTTACCGTTTAATTAATTTGTCAATTTGGTCCACATTGGGGGAAATTGTGATAAAAAAGAGGAGTGATTGTGTGTGTGTGTTTTTTTTCCAATTTTATGATATTGCTCGAGTGATGATCACCCTTTCATGTTGTTTAAGGCAGATGTGGCAATTTTTGGCGATTTTTTTAAAATTAAAAGGAATTTGTGATAGTCAGAAATATTCCTTTTTCAAAATATTTTTCATAAAATGGGAAAATTTCACCACAAAAAAAGTCATTGAATGACAGTACACAATTGTTTTTTTTTTTTTTTTTTCCCCCAATTATGTGATGTTGCTCAAGTGGCTATGAACCATAAGAATATTTAGCCAATTTTAGCAATATTCAAAATATGAAAGTAGAAAAATCTTAAGCACCCTTTCAATTGCCTTGGCAATTATGGCCATTTGTGGAGGATTTTTTTTTTTGGTGTTTTTTTTTCAAAAAACAGAGAATATGTGACAAAATATTTTCTTCAAAATATGAAAGAAGAAAATCTTGAGCACCCTTGCATATTGTAGGCAATTGTGCCAAATATTGGAAATCTTTTTTTAACTTTTTTCCTTTTTTGGTTGAATTTTTTTCTTTAAAAAGAAAATATGCAACAAAATTTTATTGTTAAATTATTATTTTTTGCAAAATGGCGAAAATTCGCCACCAAATTTTTAAAAAAAAAGCTTTCAAGCGAATTTTCGCCACCTGGCGACTCCCATAAAAATCCAGCATGACTCATACAAAGGGATTTTTGTGGAAAAAAATGGCATCAAAAGTCGCCATATTTTGAGCAAACAATTTTGTGAAATCGCCATATTTAGACAATAGCTTCGACGCGCGGCAGCTTCGGGTAGTGGCTCGGTCCGAAGCTAGGGAACGATACAGTAAGAGAGAGACAAAACAGACGTGTTCGTGTTCGTGCGGCGACGTCCTCAAGACGAGAACAGCAGCAGCCATGGCGACGGAAGCATTGCTGCCCGACCGAGCGGCGCGCGAGAAGATCCAGAGTAGTATTGCAGTAGCAGCAGCAACTAGTGCTGGTGAAAGAAGAAGAGTTGAAGAAGAAGAAAAAGAAGGAACGACGGAGGAGGAGGCCCAGGAGAGCGCGTGGCGGGAAGAAGAAGAAGAGGTGGTCGTGGAGATGAGTGTTGGAAGTAGCGGTGGTGGCGGATGGCGGCAATACCGCGTTGTGCGATGGGGGAGGAACAAGGTTTACGAGCCTTTGCTCATCATCCTCCGGAGGTACCTATTATCATTCCCACACTGCATCCGGGGGGGGGAACAAAAAGGACAGGCAGATTCATCTAGTGTGCTTTTCCTCTTTTTGTTTCTGTCTTCGTCAACTGCAATTCCCCTAAAATTCTCCTCTCTGTTCCGTTTCTTTCCTCCTGAGGAGAGGGGTTTGAGATTGGCAGTAGTTTTGTGATTCCTTTTGTAGATTCGGGCAGATTTTCGTTCCTTGTTGCGAAAGCTTGAACAAGGTTCGACTTCCTGTTTCCACGGCATGAGGCAGATTTCCCGAGGCGTCTCGAGTAGTGAATTGTGTTGTTAGTAACATAATAGGGTTGGTGGTTAGAACGTCAGTAGAGAAATCACCGGGATCTGTTTCGTGTTATATGTGGCTCTGACCTTAAGATTTGATCTGGTCTTTTTTGGTTTCGATTTTTTCCAGAGATTTGGATTCTTTTGATGTCATAAGACTACAAGGGTCTTGGTAGATACAAGAAGCATCAGAGTCAGCATGAGCATCAGAAGAATCCAAACTCAGCTGACTCTGATGCTTCTTGTTATCTACCAAGACCCTGGTAGTCTTACGACTCTGTACAACTGGTGAAGGGGATGATAGCTCATGCTGACTCTGATGGCATCTTGTAACAACTTGCAAGAACTTGCAATAATGTCTTGTTGAAACAGAACTTCAAGAGGAGGGAGAGAGAGAGAGATCAACTGACATATCTGTGTTTGATGGAAACTGCAGAGGTACAGAGCCAAAGCAATTAGCAATGTCAGGAGCTTTGGGCCTTACATTAGGTGTCTTTCCAATTTGTGGTGAGTTCCTAACTGGCATGCATGCATTAGGGTTTTCCAGTCATGGATGGGGGAAAGTGGTGTGAAGAACCATTTCAGGTGAAACTTCAGAGGTCTAGAATATTAGAAACTGCATGCTTGTGGTGGCTCTTCTTCCATTGGGAAAAAGCCACATTTAAAGCCTCCATGTACCTCTGTTAGGGTTTGCTTAAGCTTTTGATGTTGAAATCCATACTGATGTTGCAGGAAATTGGGTGGTTGTGGGGGGACAGGAGTCACAGTGTTTCTGTGTGCAGCAGCAGTGGCCATTCTAGGGGGTAAATGCAATGCAGCAACCGTGATGCTTGCTAATTTTGTGGCCACACCCATAGAGCTTGGGTGAGCAATCAGAAAAAAATAGTTGTTTTGGAGAGTAGGACAGCTCTTTCTCATGTGGACTTAGTGATGTAGAGTCCTTCAAAGTTTGATTGTTCACTATTTATATGTCATGAGTTTGAGATTGTGGGGGCCTAGCAAACACTGAGCGTTTACTTTGTCTATTCTTGTCTACTGCAATCATCTTGATGGTTAGTTTTCCTCAGCACTTTCCTAAGAACTAGATAGTAAATGGCATGTGTGGACTGGTGCAGTTTGATACTCCCATTTCTTCGTGTTGGTGAGTGGATATTTGGTAGCCGTCCCTTTGAACTCTCCAAAGATGCACTCTGGCAAGCAATTTCCGGGCAAGCTTCCAAGAAAGTTCTGCTTGCAATCTTACATGCAGTAAGTTTTTCAGTTTACCCTTTCTCATGCAACCAGTTTTGAGCATGGGGACATAAAAGCTTTCAAGCCAATACTGTATGTGATTATATGTTGGTGAAGGTTTATGGATTACATTAAGATTTTTAACCAATTAAGAATGGGCTGTTGGATGGGTGGATTTGTTTCTTGGCAGTTGGTGGGTTGGGCAGTTGTTGCACCTTTCATGTTCATTGCCTTGTATTCTCTGTTTTTGCCATTGATATGGTGGTCAAGACAGCATTTCAGTGCACAAGATCGTCCACTAAACCAGCGTCTGGTTCTTGTGAACGAGGAGGTTCTTCTCCCAACCAAAGATTTTGGGGAATGAAAAGTGTATATATCACATATCTATCATGTGCATCCTGTACAGTAGGATGGTTGTACCACTTTCTGTGAACAGCTTAGTATATTGAGTAGCCAAAGTCCAAGGCCTGATGAAACAAAATGGTCCATAAATTGACACTGTTTCTGCGAGTTGTGGAATGATGCCCTTGGTAACACTAATGAAAAAGTTGGGAGGCCCAGGCAAAAGGGTTTGAGTCTCTTTCTCAGTTCAAGAGACCATTTAGCATGAGGCATGAGTGATGGAAGTTGGTTCTGATGATTTTCAACTATGGACAATTAGTTTGTTACAATGCAGCTTGGGTTAGCAGTAGTATTATGTGATCCAATTGAAACATTATTTCGCAAAGGTGTTTGCCGCCCCCCCCAATTCAGGCTAGCTCATTTTTGGTGAAACATGGGTAAAGTCTGTACTGAAAAATCCAACTAAAATTCTTGGTGAATCCTGATTATGTCCCTTGCAACTAAATGCCTTATTAATATCTTTTGCAACTAGATGCCTAAATGTCAAGAGTTGCATCAATGAGATTTCAAGCCCATCATTTATTGTGGATGTGAACTACCATAGCACCACTTAATTTGTTACAATTGGCATATGATTTGATACCTTGACCTAAGGTCTCACCGTGGATGCCATTTTGGATTTAGGACACATATCACAAATGGTGCAACCTAATGATCAAGAACTACCTTTTGTCAACAATGAAGGCAACCACAAGTAGCCTTGCCCAAAACCATGAGCTTTCCAACTTCACATGTTTTTCATGATGGTCTTAACATGATTTGGGATTGAAGATACTCTTGTTGGGTGGAACCCAATGTGATGAACAAGAATGTGCTATGGGGTTCCATATGCACATTACATAACTTTTTGGCCTATTAGAAACCATTAGATGTCAAGTCTTTGATCAAGTCATGGATTTGAATTGTTCATGAACAATGTCTATTATTCAATTCCCACCCACTCACCTTGCATTTTTCTTTTTTATCACCTTTTACATTTCATCTTGGGTCGAGGCCATTCATACAAAGGGGGGATCATGAGGTCACATCTAGTGATCCCAAATGAGTCAAACATCCTTAACAATAATGGGATTTTACATGAAAGGAAATTATGATGGGTGCCATGAGGGATTAGTGTTTGGAGTGGGGGGAATACAAGTTGAATGCACCTAAGATTTTGGACTTGTTTGAAAAGTTGAAAAAACTTTAGATGCACGTGGAATAGGGGCTTCGGGCTTCATGTAAGGATACTCTCATATTAACCTTGTAGAATTTACAAATTTCATGCAACCTTAACCTTAAGCACTAAAGATGAGTCACCATCAAAGCCCGAGGCACCCATAATCATAGCAAATACATGGGAACCAAAAATTGGTCCCACAATGACAAGATGTGAAGCACATGAGATGCAATAGTTGTTACAAAATTATGTTCATAGTTTTGTTTTTAACTTTAAAGAATTGGGGAAACTCAAGGTGCAAGAGGTACACAACACCTTGTATGATGGTACCCCTATTTTCCAATGACCACAGGTTGAGTGACATGGAACAAGCTTTGGTGAAAGCTTGAATGAAGGACCTTTTAGAAGTGGGTTTGGTGGAGTTTTCCAAAGGGGAGGATGCATTAGCCATAATTATTCCTACCCATAAAAACATTTTTGGCAATTGGACTATACATCAAATGTGTGGAAACCATAGAACTATCAAGAATCAAACATGATTTGACAAATATTCCATGCCATTGCTAGGGGAGATTTTTTATTTTATTGGCTAATCCAAGGCTCTCTCCAAAGGAACCAAATGAAGATTATATGTTGGGACATTGACCGAAATGGGAAGGACTATTTGTATCAATGAAAGTTCTTATCTTTTGGTTTGAAAAATGCACTTGAAGAATTCCAAAGGATGATGGATCGAGTTTGTGTAGGCTCGAATTTTACCAGGTGTTACATTGATGACAACATTGTGTTTAGTTCCACCATGGAGGAGCATGGTCATTACTTGCAAGATGTGTTTGAACACTTGAGGGTGCATGGATTTAAACTACACCCCCAAAAAATGTAATTTTCCCAAATCATGTATTTGAGCCATAGGATTTATGCAGGAGATTTGGGAGTCCAAAAAACCAAAATGAATGTGATGTCCAAGGTTCCTGGACAAACTAATGTTAGTTGGTTGAGGGCATTTTTGGGGTTGGCAAACTATTACCAATAGTTTATCAAAGGGTTTAGTTCAATTGCCAAACCTTAGACTCAATTGACCAAGGTTGATGAAAAGTTCATTTGCTAGGGATGCAAAAAAACACATTTTTAAAGAATTGAAAGTTAAGTTTAGTTTTGCACCCATTTTGAGATAACCTATTAAAGATCATTTCTAATTGCATATGGATTGAAATGTTTTGAGACTTCATGGAATCTTTACACAATTTGATGAAAAAAATTAAGAGTAATTTGTGATGGCTTATGCAATTCAATCCAATAACCAAGTAAAAACCAAATACATCTCATATGAAGGGGGATGTTTGGTAGTTGTTTGGATCATAGCCACATTTTGAAGTTATTTGTTTGTTAGCCCATTCAACCATAACCAAGTTTCAAAAATTGTACTTTCAATAAAATATTCTTGTTCACCTTATATATACCAATATATAATTTCCTTCTCCACAATGAACTGATGGTTTTTAGGCCAGTATATAATCTGTTTTGGAAAACCATTGAGAACCATGATTATGTATCGGAATTGGGTCTTTCAATTTGTTTTTGAGAACCATGGTTATGTATCAGAATCGGGTCTTCGATTGTTTGAAAACCATGGTTATATATGAGAATTGGGTCTTTGATTTTTTGAGAGCCATGGTTATATATGAGAATTGGGTCTTTGATTTTTTGAGAGCCGTGGTTATATATGAGAATTGGGTCTTTGATTTTTTTTTGAGAACCATGGTTATGAATTCTTGGGGGTGGGGGGCAAACTGCTATCATCAACAACCCTAAACCCTAAAATCAAACCCATAGAGAACCCATTTGAGGTCAAAATTGAAGCAGATAAGTTGGGGTAGGTAGTGACAAATAATAAGCTACTCAGAAGAAGCTGACAAGCTAAATAAATATATAATCTTATTATTATTTTAATTAATTAATTACTCAATCTTTCTATATATCATGATCAATCCACCACTAGATAATTAATTAACCTTGAGAACCTCATTTGGACAAATAGAATATTCCTGAAAATTCAATATTTTTCCTTTACAAAAAAAAATTTCTTTGGAAAAAAAGAATTAAAAATTGAAAAATTTCTTGAAAAAAAGAGAAAAAAAGAAAAAAAGTGTCTAAGTGCTGTGCTGAGGTAGCCTATATATACTACTACTATAGGCTAGCCTACTAATGGTAGTTGAAAACCCATTGGGAAATGAAAAGCCCCCTTTTGCCCTTTTTGCCCCTAAAAGACAGCAGCAAGCAACCTTTGGCTTGCAATGAAGAAGAAGAGAGCCCTATCCACACACCAGCCACAAATTCTTGACACCCCAGTTTTACCACAACCAAGTAAATCTGACTTGCAATCACAAGTCGCCTTATCCCTAACACACCGGCAATGATCCGTTGGGCTGTGCTCTCTTTCCAACCCAGCTTCTGCCACGTGTAAGTACTCCCCCCGCCAAAATACTCAATGAGCCGGTCACCACGGTAAGAAGAAGGTAAGAAAACTGCAGTAAAAAAGTAACAAGTAACAGAAAAGTTCATGAGCGCCACCCCACCCACTCCTCTCTGTCTCTGTGTCTGTGCTCTTCTGTTTCTCCAGAATTTTGCACTTGAGAGAGAGGGAATTGCGGTTGGTACTTGTCGTGTTTGTCGATTTGAAGTTGTGTGTATTGCAGTAGAGAGTGAAAGAGGAAGTGGGTCGAAGAGTTTTTTTAGTAAAGAAATCATCATCATCATCATCATCATCATCATGGCAACAACAGTGATGGCTGGAGCTGCCACAATCTCGGCCTTCTTAGGAGGAGGACGCTTGTCGTCTTCTTCTGCAAGTAGCAATAGCAGCGGCAGCAGCAACAACAGCAACAACAACTCCCCCTCTTGCAGCATGACACAGCTTGCTGCTGTTTCTCCTGCAAGAGCTTTGACTACTCCTTGTTCCCTCCTTGTAAGTACACCTACCTTTTGCTTTCCCAAAATGGGTGATCTGAATTTTGACGTATTTCTGCTGTATTTGTGTCATTACATGAGAGGATCTCATTTTAGTCTTCAGATGTATTCCTTTTTCTCTACTAGACTGATTGCATTCCGGAAGGATTTTGCTTCAAAGGGAAGTGAGATATGTATGGGAGTTTTGGTGACATGCTTGCTTGTTGTCTCTGGAGTAATAATTTTGTCACTAGAAAAAATTAGCTGTGGTGGTGTTGTGTTGTAAGTATGTATATAATTAGGTGTGACTCTTCTGGAGTTTTGTTTTTGGCGGGTTGGGGGTTCTTGTGAATGAAATGCAGGGAGGAAAAGGGAGCTCATTGTATGGCACAGTTATGCCCAGCAGTGCCCAGACTGGTGGTGCTTCACAGAGAGTTTTTTCTACCTCAAGAAAGGCTCTCACCAGAGCTGAGCTTGGTGACACTTTGGTAACTAAGTCCAGACACAAATGTGACCCCTGGGGTGTTAACCCTTTTTTGAATTTGTGCTTTTAGCCATACAGTTTCCTTACACAACAGTGTGAAGTCTCCCAAATTATCTATCCTCTAGTGCCATCATTGGGAGTAATTGCTACCCAGGGGCAGGTCTTTGCAGATAGATTGTCATGGGTTGTGAACAAAATCTGGAAGGCGCCGTTTTTTTTCTCTTTGATGTTTTTAACAATCAAAAGAACTTGTTGATTCTTGTTGTTTGGTTTACCGCTCTAATCACAATCTGAACTCAAATTTCAGGAGGAGTTTTTGTCAAAAGCAACAACCGATAAGAGTTTGGCAAGACTATTGGTGTGCATGGGTGAGGCATTGCGCACCATAGCATTCAAGGTGCGGACAGCATCATGTGGTGCCACAGCATGTATCAACACATTTGGGGACGAGCAATTGGCAGTTGATCTTCTTGCTGACAAGCTGCTATTCGAGGTCCTTCTCTTTTCCATTTGTTTATTATCACTGCCCATTTTTCTACCACCTTATGTTGTGTTGCTGTAATTAGCATCTACTGAATATGCAAATTTTCACTATTTTCTTCAGCTCAGCTTTCTCACACCTTGTTGTCTATTGCTCTCTGCACAGTTGTGAGATGAGCTCTTCATTTGATGTCTGATAAATGTGACCGCTCCCTTGACACCATTTTTCTCGGCATTTCACAGGCTTTGCGGCATTCCCATGTGTGCAAATATGCCTGCTCTGAGGAGGTTCCAGAACTTAAGGACATGGGTGGTCCAGTAGAGGGTAGGTGGGAAATATGACCATCTCTTTATCCCCTCTCAGGCCTTCTTGGCTAATTTGTTTAGGAGAAGTTGTAAGCTATATGACATACATGATGTCTCTCTTAAATCTCTGTATGTGGTTTTAACATTGCAAGATATGACTCACAGGTGGTTTCAGTGTCGCCTTTGATCCCTTGGATGGATCAAGCATTGTTGATACAAACTTTACTGTGGGAACTATTTTTGGAGTATGGCCGGGCGACAAATTGACAGGAATCACTGGTAGAGATCAGGTTGCATCAGCTATGGGAATTTATGGACCCCGCACAACTTATGTCATTGCCATCAATGGCTTCCCAGGCACCCACGAATTCCTTCTCCTGGATGAAGGTATGTCAACCAAGTATCTGTGTTTCTATCCCCCTCTGTTTTCTACCCTATTCTCAGGACTTCAGAAGTATTTTATCCTATTCCTCTGTGTTCCTGTGGTTCCTCAATCGAAATGTCAAGGATCTCTCATTATCATAAAACAAACTGTGGCAGTTTTGTGTTATGGTAAGGTTTTGAAATCTTGACTACCCAACCTGGTCTGAACTCATGCAGTGATAACTAATGTCCATTGTTTTCTATTTCAAGTTCCAGATACATGTCACTTAAGCTTGAGACATGTCATCTTGATCCAGAAACACAATCTCTGACAACTAATGTCCATGTGATTTGCTGACAAATGAATCAGCTCAGATTATTATGGTAAAACCCCGTAGTCTCCCAGCTTGATGTACAAAAACAAATGATTTTTCATGAAATGGAGGAATTAGGATTGACAAAGTTCTGGGGATGGGTGCCAGGCAAGTGGGCCCATGTGAAAGAGACAACAGAAATTGGTGAGGGCAAACTTTTCTCCCCAGGAAACTTGCGTGCCACTTTTGACAACCCTCAGTATGAGAAGGTAGGTACTTTGCACATGCCTTAAATTCATTACATTCCTGAAATGTTGTCCATGCTGATTTACTGCCAAAACTCATTAGAAACTAATTTGCTTAGATTCCCACTGCTGAGTGGAAAATTGTGGTTTGCACAATTTTTTTGTGCTGCATTATCTATTTTGATGTGTGAGTAGTGGGTATGGGCTAATTCCAATGTTTGGCTGGTAACATGTGATGCAGTTGGTTAATTATTATGTTAATGAGAAGTACACCCTGCGCTACACTGGTGGCATGGTTCCTGATGTCAACCAGGTAACAGACCTTCACAGCCAGGATAAGCAAAGAAGAAGATTCGTCTCCACATAAAGAGAAGGAAACACCTAGACATATTCATACCTGTTAGTCTTCTGTTTTTCTGTAGGGGCCAAAACTGCTCCTGGTCAAGACTTAAACCTTTTGTAGTCATTAGTAAAGGTCAAAATTTGTGGTCAAACAAGGGGTCAAGGTAATACATCATCAATTTGATAAAGTTGATTCAACATGTGCCCTAGTCTTGGAGTCCCAATGACAAGTAGGGGGGGGCTGGAGAGATTGCAACAATATTTTATCTGTTTTGGGATCTCCAACTTATTGTTGTCTTTCCTTTTGGTTGTGAACTTGGAAATGAAACAGATCATTGTGAAGGAGAAGGGCATCTTTACCAATGTGACTTCGCCAACTACAAAAGCGAAATTGAGGTTACTGTTTGAGGTGGCACCTTTAGGTCTACTAATTGAGAATGCTGGAGGCCATAGCAGTGATGGAAAGCAATCAGTGCTGGACAAAGTTGTCACCAACACTGATGACCGGACACAAGTTGCTTATGGCTCCAAGAATGAAATCATTCGATTTGAGGAGACACTTTATGGAACCTCTCGATTGGCTGCTGAACTTGCATCTGCCTCAGCTTGAGTTCCCCCAAAAACATACAACCTCTCATCTTTTGATTTCTCCTTGGTCTGGTACAAATTTTCTCCAAGCTCCCCCTTCTGTCAGAAACTGTTTCATGATTTGCTCTCATCCAATTTCCTAGGACTTCCAAAGGCTTCTCTGGTGAACATAATTAGTGAGCGAAGTTATCATAATCCTTGATGCATATTCTGGGTGCCGAATGCATGAGCACTTCCACTTTCCAGATAATAGCTAATGTTCAGAATGGGATGATAAGATTAAGAAACTGGCGATTGATATGGATGGTCACACACCTGGTGGTTGCACTACTTTTCAGCACTGTAGGAAGTGAGAAACACCCAGCTTGCTTCAAACCAAACCAGCTTTGTGTTTCATGTTTACACATGTTCTACTTACCCTACATTCCTGAGGAAAGTAAGCAGGATTCTTATGTGCACCAAATTTCTTTTGAAAAACATGATTTGATCATTCAGGTCTTTGGGTTGCTGGAAATTGTACAGTCTCTTTGTGAAAAGTCATTCTGTAGTCTTAAAACAGGTTTTGAAAATGAGGAGAAAACTAAGGAGTTTTTGTAAGGATTATTGGCTTGAAATACAAAGGGGACACTACAAGCTCACACCCTGGTTTTGAAGGATCAACACACCCACACAGCATGGCTTTCTTTCCAGGCTATCTGACAGACTTAATCAAACCCACACTCAGGAATCACAAGATAAAGTGCACAGAATCTTACCCACACAGCATGGCTTTCTTTCCAGGCTATCTGACAGACTTAGTCAAACCCACACTCAGGCATCACAAGATAAAGTGCACAGGATCTTACCCACAGTTCTCATTCAGCCATTACCCTGCACTCTCCCTTCCTAAACCCTAAACCCTAAGACCTGATTATATCAATCATCTTGTAGACCTTACAGTTTGGACCACTCGATGAAGGATCCTTCTCATTGGTTGCAAAACACCACACATGCGCTGAATCTGTCTTCTGAACACTTCATTTCTTTCAACCCTTTTTCTCATTATAAGTCTTTCCTGCTGCTCTGAGGAAAAATCACATGTTTTGTAAACCCATACTTAATTTCAAAGCAATTTTGGACCTAAATTAGAGGAACTAAACCAGCTCTGAACTAATTACTGTCAATTATGATATTTGGCAGAAAATATGATACCATGAATATAAAACAGCACTGTAAACAGCAAATCTCTCATAAGGACAAATGGAAAAATAAAGGACAAGACTGAGCTACCATATCAGATGCCTTTATTCAAGGTCCATGGTGCTGGTCTCTTGATACTTCAACACCAACAATGCTACCTACCACCTAGATAGTAATCGTTACAGACCTAACAAATCGAGAAGAAAGTAGAAACTACTGCCAAACTAGGTAACGACTTTGGAACAAGCCATATAGCCATAGCTGTCCTACTTGCGGGCATCCAGCTTCTTAGATTCCTTAGCTGGATAACAAAAAACCAAATCACAAGCAACAAACAGTCAATCCAAAGCTAAAATTTTACTTAAATTCCCTAACCTACAAATTTTATGCAATGACATAATGGAAAACTACTGATCTCTCCTCAAGACCAAGACATCACAAAGCACCATTTCTTTGAGTTTTCAATTCAACCCTGTTCTGTCAAGCCTCAGACTTTCAACCCCAAAAAAATTTACAGCCCAAGAAGCAAAGCACAGCAAGACAGACTTATTCTCCATGAGGAAGCATAACAAAATGCCTAACAATATTGAAAGAAGCTAGCAATAAGCAAGCAAGCAAGCGAGAGAGAGAGAGAGAGAGATCATACCAGCCTTCTCCTCTTCACGTTTCTTGGCAGCCTCCAGTCGTTGTTGCCTTATCAAGGCCAACCTTTCTGCATAGAAAGTATCCTTGCACATGAGAGCTAGTGAGAGCAGAGTGAAAGAGGTAGACCCAAAGACAATGGCATTCCATACGCCATGCAGTGAACTACCCCCAGATGCAGACAGACACTACTAATATTCCAGTCTACAGGTATTTAGACCTGTGCAATAACTGTCATTATTAATATCATGTGTTATATAGTCTTCAGCAGACACTTAAAAGGGAGAGAATTAGTATGTATCAAAAATAGTAGGGGGAGGATCTGCACCTAGGTCCTTTTTGGACTGCTCAGTTTTGCCTTGCTCCTGCAGCTTGATGTATCGTTCATGTGCCCTTTGCTTCTCAATTTCTTCCCTGTACCTCACACCCACCACTGCCAATCCTTAGTTCTGATATATCTGCAATTCTAACTTTATTCGTACCATTGCTGGGCAGAAGTAACTGGTATCTTCATAGTCTATGTAGAGTGTTCCATTAGACAAACCAGTCAGGAAATTACAAGTTCTCTTTGAACTCAAAAGGACTAGATACCATGAGTGCAGCTGGAAATCAAGCAAAATATCTACATAAGGTCCACGGAGGGACACATTCATTCAGAATACAGAAGCAAGCCCCGGATTGTCAGTCACAGCAATCATAACTTTTGCAGCACCAATAAGAAAAAAGTGCCACAGAACTCAAAAAGGGTAATGGATAACACTATTTTGTACCTCTCTCGTCTAGAAAGCTCAGCAGGCCTGTCTAGCTGATCAACACCAAAGCACCCAAAGTAGCATCAGAGAGCACATTCAAGCTATTACTACCCTAGGCTCAAGGAATAATGCTCATCAATCACTGCAGTTCTTGATGTTTTGCCTCAATTCCTGATAACTACCCAGAAAACAATCTGAATGGAGAAGTAAGGACATCCATGCACAGAGATGGGTGTCAATGGAAGTTGCACTCACATCCACATCTTTGACTTTCAAGTTCTTGATCTTGACAAGGTTAGGGTTTTCAACTTCAATCACACCTTGTGTTCCCTTTTTCTTCTGCAAGTTACCAGCATGCAAAATATTAGGTCTGCTTTTCCTGACATGCAGGACACTGGATAGCCATTGCACCTTTTGCACCACTGGATGTTGCTAATAATACTGACGATAGAGCACCAGACTTCTGTTCCACACACATACATACAAGACTGGAACTACTAGTTGCTTGTTGCTTGAACAATTTCTGCTAGTTTATTCACCAAAAATCTGAAAACTTTGCACCATGGCACACTCAACATGGTAGCATGGATCAATGGCAAGTCAAGCTCAGCATGACTAGCTCCTAACCAGCACCAGAACCCCACCATACACAACAGCTACTGATATGCTATTACAAGCGAAATTACATGAAATCAGTGAAATGATGAGATATACCAAGGACTCATCTTCTGACTCCTCCTCCTCCTCAGACTCATCCTCATCATTTTGTTCCTCCTCCTTGGCATCCTGCAGCAGGCCCACAGAAAAGCAAGTCACCATCATAAACTGAGACTGGGTTTGCAACCTAGAAAGCACTCTGCAGACAAATGTGAGAGCTATCAGCAACACTTCAGCTGACACATCACCAGCTGATTCATGTAGAAAAGTGTGTGCAGTTGCATACCCTCTTAAAACTTAAGGGTTTGTCAGATGTCCCAGCAGCTGCAAAAAAGAGAATCATGCAAGAAATGATCAAAAGTCTGTGTTTTCCAAATACAAGTTGTTCAATCAATGTAGTTACCCACTGCCAGAAGATCAAGGAAGGACCCATGCATATGAACCCTAATACTTAGTTCTATACTTCAAAAAATTACAGCTACCACATTCTAAACATTGGAGGGATCTTCTCTAAAACCAGAGTGGAACTTAGCTGATATCTATTTCTCAAATCATACAAGGGTCAATCTTCACATTTATAGCAGGTAATGATATCTTCATAAGAATTGAGAACTTCCACATTCCTATGACTTAAAGTCAACCTGAATAAGATTAAGAAATGACCTGACAATAAAAAGTGATAGAGATTTCAGATCTCACAACATAAGAGCAAACATAGAAAAGAGGAAACCCAACCCAAAGAAATCGAGGCAAAAAACTAATATATATTTTTTAAATATTAATAATAACCAAACAAAACTGCAGAGTGGTTTGATGGTCATTAGCATGTTCAGACGCCTTCAACATGTGTCATGAGCAGGCAAGGAGATGTAATTCATATACAAAGAGCGGAACAATCAAAAGCTGCTGTACATGTGAAGGAGGGGATGGGAGTGTGAAGCTTGTTAAGAAAATCCTTAGTGTTCCTAAGAACCAATGCTTCCAGAGATCCTGCATGTACATATTGCAACTACCCAATTGTCTCCTTGACGACCGGTGCAAAGCAAACCCTCTTCCACCTCTGATGCGGGAGCAAGAAACGAAGAGTCAACCAAAAAAAAAACCAATGATGAAACAACATACCCATCTCTTCGGGCGTTGAGAAATGACGGCGTCCCGTGGGCTTGCCTTTGAACTTCCCTCTTCCCGCACCCGAACCCATCCCTTTTCCCATCCCTTTATCCTTCCCTCCTTCCCTCCCTCCCTCCCTCTCCACCCCTCTTTGTGCGTAACTTCCCTTGCAACCGACAAGACCCAAGAACCAAACCTGCTCACAAAAGCTTCCAACACATCACCAGTACTCCAGCGCAAAGGAGAGAAGAAAGCTCGAGAAGTAGCTCTTCTGTTGCGTTAGCTTACTTCCCTGCTTCCCTCGCAGAGACGCAGGCAGCCAGAGAGCGAGCCTTTCCGTTGCACAACCTCCTCCTCCTCCACAGGCAGGCCCCACCAGTATCAAACCTTTTTTCTAATATCTATACCTGTCGTAGATTTGACTGTTCTAGGGTTTCCGGAAAGCGTATCCATGGTATCAATGTCTCATCAGTCTGGTAACTTAGCACCGGACATTCTCTCATATCTACACCTGCAGTAGATTTTGTCCCTCAAACCCTAATTTCTGCTTCTGGAGAGAGCGAGAGGTCGGTAGGGTAACCTAGCACCGGACGTTCTCTCATATCTATAATATTGGTAGATTTTGGCTCTCAAACCCAATTTGTGCTTTCGCAAGAGAGAGCGCTAGGTAGTGTGTGACTTAGAACTGGACGGTCTCTCATATCTATACCAGTGGTAGATTTTGGTCCTGGAACCCTAATTTGAGCTTCGCAAGAGAGATCGGTAGGGTAACCTATCACCGGACGTTCGCTCATATCTCTACTAGGGGTAGATTTTGGCTCTCAAACCCTAGTTTCTGCTTCGCTAGAGAGAGATATCGCTGGGTACGTGACCTAGAACCGGACGATCTCTCATATCTACATCATTGGTAGATTTTGGTCCTCAAGCCCTAACTTGTGCTCTGAGAGCGAGAGTCTTTGTGTGTGAGAGGAGATTGCTCGCGCGGAGTTCGGGAGAGGATTCAAGTAGCTTCATTGCGCACAGAGAGAGAGAGAGAGAGGGAGAGAGAGAGGGATTTCTTGCGCGGCGTTTGGACGAGGATTCAACGTTTGGTTGTATTGATCAGAAGGAAAGAGCGAGGGGTGAGACGAGTGGAAGATGCACGACGCCGTAATGTATTGATGTGAAGAGAGAGAGAGAGAGAGAGAGAGAGAGAAGTAGTAGTAGTAGTAGTAGCAGCTGCAGCGATGTCGGTGGCAGCGGGTGTGAGTGATGCTGCCATTGCGGTGCGGGACAAGCTGCGGGGGAAGATAGGAGACGAAGGTGAAGCGATACTGGCCTGGAAAAGCTCCAGAATGGGCTGAAGAAGTAGGGGAAGAGGAGGTGGATGTCAAGCCTTCCTCCAACAACAACAAGGCGCTTGCCTTGCACAGAGCCGCCGAGCTTGACAGAGCTTTCTCGTTGCGGGCAGAGTCGGAATTCCCTTCACATCGGCAGGATGATGCACGTCTCAAGAGATTGGCGGAGAGTCGGAAGGGGGACAGAGATGAGGCTGTGGCAAGGCATAGGCAGATTCGGCAAGCGGAGATAGTGTCCACTAGAGAGGAGGACGAGGCAGCAGCTCTAGAGGCAGCAGCCGAATTGGAGGAGGATGAGGACGATGAAGCTATTGTCGAGAGACGGCAGCGCATCAAGGAGAAGTTGTTACAGAGACAGAGGGAAGAAGAAGCCGCTCTGGAGGAGGAAGAGGAACTGCAAGAGGAGGAGGAGGATGAGGAGGAACAGGAATCGGAGTACGAGACGGACTCAGAAGAGGAGTATGGTGGCGGCATTGCTATGATCAAGCCAGTGTTCGTGCCCAAGGCGGAACGGGACACCATAGCCGAGCGAGAGAAGCTGGAGGCAGAGGAGGCGGCTTTCCAAGAAGCGATGAAAAAGAAGCTGCAAGAGAGGAAAGTGGAAACCAAGCAGCTGGTGGTGGAGGAGATTAGGAAAGAAGAGGAGATAGAGAAGAATCGGGAGGCTGAGGGAGATGGTGGTGAGATTGATACAGATGATGATGTGAACGTAGCTGAGGAATACGAAGCTTGGAAGGTCAGGGAACTTGCCCGCATCAAGAGGGACAGGGAAGATCGTGATGCAATGGTGAAGGAGAGAGAGGAGATTGAGAAGCTGAGGAACATGACAGAGGAAGAGAGAAGGGAATGGGAAAGGAAGAACCCTAAACCCTTAGCTTCTTCCAAGAAGAAGTGGAAGTTCATGCAGAAATACTATCACAAGGGTGCATTCTTTCAAACTGAATCAGATGACAGGGATGCTGCTGGTGGGGATGTCATCTACAAAAGAGATTTCTCCATGCCTACAGGAGAGGATAAAATGGACAAGACCATTCTACCAAAGGTTATGCAGGTCAAGCATTTTGGTCGCAGTGGTCGCACCAAGTGGACCCACCTTGTTGCAGAGGACACAACAAAATGGGATAATCCGTATGTGCTTCTCTTGCCCACTGTGTGTGTGTATGTGTGTGTGTGTATCTCTCTCTCACACAGCACTCTCTCTCTCTCTCTCTCAGTCTCTCTGTTTTTCCAAGAGGATACTGCCTGTGAATTTCGTATCCTCAGCCATGCCTGTTGGTCCGGCTGGCTCTTGGTCCCTTCGCTGTAGGCTGCAACTGGATTTGTGGTCGATTTACTTGAACCCAAGTTTTTTATCTTGAGCTTTAGGCCTTTCAGATATATGTGGTGTCTCAAAGGTCAAAGTTTCTTGGAGGGTCTACATTGACATGTGAATGCAACTATCTGTCTTGTGGTTTGTACCTGGTGTAAGCTTCTGCTCAAGTAACTGGGAGGTTTTGTAAGTTCCTTAGTGCTTAACTATGTACTTTAAATCTTCAACCAATTTTTCAGATTTTGAGTGGGATGTTCATCACCAGATAAGACCACAGTAATTTTCTGTTGTGGACCTTTTTCGTGGAGACATCTGCTCAGGAATTGATGCTTGGTGGATGGAACAGGCATGTGCAAATCAGTCCTCTTATGCTTGAACTATTGTTGTGGATATGCAGGTGGACTTATAATGACCCTCTTCGGGCAAAGTACAACAATAAAATGGCAGGCATGAATCGGCCCATTGCAAAGCCAGCAGGCAGCAAGAAGCTCAAGGATTGGGAGAATGTCTAGGTCATGTATTATGAGTGAGAATGGTCTACCACCAGTACTTAACAGCAAAGGATTCAGTTACTTGAATGAGTACAACTTTAGAAGGCCTTAAAGTCAGGGTGTGGAAGTCCATAGCAATGTACAGTGTGGATCTACCACCTTTGTGGATGAGTTTTATCCAGTGGTTCAATGTTGATTCAACAAGGTCATGCTTGGCTGTTAGAGGTGGTTCCATATTACTTACTCCTGGTGCAAGCAGGGTCTGTGCCTAGTGCATATCTTGTGTGAGCTGCCAAAATGTCCAGTTTCTATAAGATCTGATACCACCTTCACCAAGAGGAGGAGCATGCAAAACCTGTCTTGTTGCATGAGGAACTTGAAACAATACCATATGCAATTCAGCATGAGTCTGGCAGTATTGCTGTGAAATGGTCGTCTTGAGGCATTGCTCTTGTTCCATATGATGCCATTTATGTGGGGCCAGGACCTGAACGACTGATGCTATAGTTGTCAGCCAAAGTGTATCTGAAGAATCCAAGCTGGGATAAAGTTGGAGTATTTTATTCTGAGCATTGTAGTCACCTGCCTCTCTGCAGGGCATGTACATCTTTTGAAATGCAACAATAAACCCCATTGCATCAAAGAAGTGGTCATGATTAAGAAAAGGGCCAATGCAATTCTCTGGCACAAACATATGAAAAAGAACTCTGATTCAATTGTGAAAGCCACCTAAGATTTCAAATATCAAAAGTAAACGGTTGATCTTGATGTCAACTGAAATATTTCTTTTCCTTTGCTTATCCTGCCTCCAAAGTGATGATAGCTTGTCAAGTTTGAATGAGCAGAGAAAAACAATTCCTGTGGGATTGACCCTGGGTCAATAGCTCAGGAAGCGCTAAACCCCGGTCCTTGGAAAATACTATGTTGACATAAGGACATGATGACTAGGTACTTGTGTAAAGAGGGAAACACAAATTGAACACACAAAAAAGACATGAATCTTCAGCAAACCAGATGAAAACTGCATCTATGAGAATGGACCCAAAAATACCACATCATGAGTCCCCACTCGCTCACTGCTGAAACATTTCTTACAAAATTCTCAACTTTTGAATTTGGAAAGCAGGAAAAGACTTGCACAAACTGCCAACTATAAGTTCTCAGGCCTCTCCTGTGTAATTTCTCAGCTAACTTGACTTGCAGAGTTATCTCCACTTTTCACATAATGAAACTGCTTGGTACTTTGTGTCAGCTCCAGAAGAAGGCCACAAGAACAAAAAATCGGGAATTTACAAAAACCAATAACCTGCTTATCAGGTAACATGAGCTGGAATCTGAAGCTTAGTTCTTCCTGGCTGAGGAGAACAAGCATTAATGCAGTCTAGCAATGATTCACACGCTTGCATTTGTTGTCTCAGAGAGCCATACTCCAAGCAAAACAATATCCTCTGTTGTTCGACAATAAAACATGACATCCAGTTGCTTAAGTACATCATAAGGCACATGTCCAGGACTTTTTGACAAGTCTGATGTGAGTGTTATTTTTGGATCAGAAAACACTCAATGAGAGCAGTTGTGTGTGAAAATTACCCTGAATGATACTGCAGAGAAAGCATCCTGCTTGGAACTCTTATGAGAGGCTATCAGTTAGGTTTCTGGTTGATGGGAATCAGTAGAAGTAAAGGCAAGGTTGCTGGGATTCCCAAAAGGATCCCCACAGTCTAATACATAAACAACAACTTGACAGAATTACAACTAAGATCTACCATTCCCCTGATCCAAACTGAAGGTGAAGTCATAATGCAATAGCACAATAAAAGAATGAAGTTTTGCAACATGGACCCTTTCAAAGCCCGCATACCCATTTCCTTCAAGCATGCCAACATGGAACAGGTTTGTAGGCAGTAGAGCCTACAGCATAACATTCTCCTGCCCCTCATATCTCATGCATCTACAAATTCATGACAATTATGATGAACTTTTCAAGTGGAAAACCTTTGACCGACTTGCTTTCAAGTGGAATTTACTAAGGACTCCAGAGAAGAACAATCATGTTGCAAACAAGAGACCTCCTGATAGACAAGCTTATAGACACCCCAAAATCACATACAACACCACCATATGGCATGAGAGGAAAAGAGGGAAGGAAGTTAATCCACTTGATTCAGATGTTCTGAAGGAATTCGTCCACTACTGATCCTGTGTGCCTCTTGTGGTATTCGCAGCTCATCATAGTCCCCGACCACAACCTGATGTCACCACCCAAATGCCCCCATGCAGCTTCCTTCAGCACAAACAAGACTTGGCTCAAACTGTTTCAAAGACATTCACAGATGGCAGAGTTTTCATAAATACTTCCTAAATAAGCAACATAACTAACAAGCATGGTCAAAATCAGTTAGCTAAATATCACCAAAGAGGCGGGCCAGTCTAGCCAAACATATGTTGCTTTAGTTGTGTCAGTGTAAGTCCTTGAAGGCATTTTCCATATGACCTAATCTCCAAATGACTTCTTCTGGTCCCAGGGACAAAGCCAAAGGTAGTTTTGCCATGTTCAATACCACCCTTGCTCAACTGGTGGTAAATTCAATGAGTTTGTTGTCTTAGCATGTGTCTGACTGGTCATACAGCCTCTACCCATTTGAGCACAGATAGAAACATGGAGAGACAGAAGTACCTCATTGCAGTGTCCTTGGTAACTGTATACGATTTTCAACTGTTTTGACTCACCAGGGCAAGGATCACAAAATCCCATAAGCCCTGACTTTTTAACTCCTTGGTGCAGCTGCATCCCCAAGGGCATGACACTCTTAACAGAAAGATCTTGCTAGACAGATGGAGATCAGCATATGTATGCAACCAACTACAGAAAGACTAAAGAGGAGATACTGAATTGATATATAGCTGTTCCCCTAGGTCTTAAGGAAGATGAATAGGAGCATTCAACAATAGGGGAAAAACCAGAGGAGATGGTATGGGAAACCAAACCTGAAGCTGACCAGAGTCATCAACCAAAAATTGCAAAGGGATGGTCACATCTAAATAAGGAGGGGGCAAATCTGAATCATCATCCTCTGGTCGCAACCCACTGTTATTAATAGAGTCAACCCCCTGTTCCTGAGCTCTGATATCACCATAGGATGCCTCTAAGATAACCAAACCCTGTCTCTGTGCTTGTTTCTGTTTTTTCCTCTCAGCAACATTTTTCAGCAGCAATTGAGCCTTTGCTGATGAAGCCCGTGCATCAAGCACCTGTCAAACCATCCTCAAATAGACAAAAATTGAGCAGCACATCCTATTGCTACAAGAACACAGTAGTATGTCAATCCATCAATCATTGGCAGTTGGCGCATGATGTCCACTAAAATGCAATCACACGACATCCAGGATCTGGGACATTTGAAGAGAAGTTTGCATCCCACAGAGACCAGCAGATAACAGTCCTTTATACAGCATTGGAATGAAATATGTGAATTATTCCACTTGATACAGGGATGCACTTCAACAGTAATGCCAAAACTATCAACTAAGGCTGTCAGTAGGGTTGCACACTTTTCAGTTAGTCCCCAGAGACAATCTTAGTACTGCTCATAAACCCAAAATAATAGACCTGTATGATACTAGAATGAAGCAGTCATGACCAGCAACAAGCATCTATCCCATATGTCCCCTGAAATTCATGGGTGAACTGTTTGTATATTAGGCACTGTGCCTCCAGTCTCCAATGGAAGGTAGAGAGAGTAGACCTGTGCGGCTGTTAAGCGTCGTTGCTCAAGACTCTTTCGCCGTTTCCTTCTTAGATTGTAAGGCTTAATGACAAACATCTGCAAACAATGGAGCAACAAATGCATCAGCTGTCTGAGGTCAATTGCATGTTATGATGGACTGAACTACTTGGATACTGCAATCATAGCATTGTATTGATCTAAACACTCCCCCAATAATAAGTCTCCATGAAAAGGTGAAATGGGTCCTACCTACAAAACTAATGCAACAGACTCTGAACTAGACCAGGAGTGTGAAAGGCCAACCTTGAGAATAGTGTACAGGGATGAAGGCAAAATTAGAGCTCCAGCAGCTATCACTGGATCTAGAGTGGTAGAGAGCACAATCTGCAATTCACAGATAAACATGCAAACAAGAAGCAAGAATCAGTATTATGTTATGTCACTGGTAGAAAGCAGCAGAATCTTTCCATCAGCTAGAAGTGAGTGTATGCTGTTTTCCACAATAAGGGCCTATTTCTGGACTGAGTAAACTTGCAGATTCTTCATTACACTTCGGAGGCAACTGAGAACCATCCTAGATATGTGATATTTTCTAGAATATGTCAATATTTAATTCATGTCGTGATATCTACACACAGGACAAAGACAATGTCTCCAATGTGAAACCTACAATGAACCTGCTCTGTTAACAGCAAAGCACCAACTTGATGTCCCAGCCAAAACTAGCATAATCAAGAGCCTCAGCCCAAGTAGCCTTGCAGATCTCCAAACAGGTTTATGGCCAGAGGTTGTCTATCTGGTTACCAAACCCTTCTGGGTTGAGCAGAATGATGGCCCAGGGATACAGCAACAGATACAGCAAGGCTTCAACCAGAGAGAAGAAAGAAGGATCCAATCTTACAGGAATAACAAACTTCTGGCCTCCTCGAGTGAACCGGACTTTCCAGGAAACACCCTACACAATTAACACCAGAAAATACATGGAGATTGTGATGACCTTTCCACACTGACAGAGTTCAGGTCTAAAACCCACTATGATGACTAGAGATATACCAATTAAATTCAATTTCAGTCAGTACTATGAAAGGCTTACAACAATGTCAATATAAAATAAGTTACAAATTTCTAGAAACTTACCTGGAGACCTAAAACACAAAACATTGCTGCAGAGCTGTGCTCTGATACTCTCCTCTCTCCACCTATCTCAACCTCAACACCTGTGCTGCAATCATCAAGCCAAGGTGAAATCAATGACTACTGCACAACGCATGTAAGAGATATCTATGACATTGCAGGAGCAATCAAATAATACTTTGAAGCTAACTGCTGTGTCCATTCCAGCAAAACCAAAATGAACACAAAAGGCATGAGTGCAGTCATAAACTTATGGGTGGCACTCAAAAGTATCAGACCATCACCTTCATCATGAATGGCAGTGACTAGCTGCCATTAGTCCCCACTGAATTCATCACCCCTCAATAGCAGATGTAGATAAGTATATTAATAATCTGCTCAAATTTTCAGGCAAACAATTATAGAAAAATCTGCATCCTAAATTTTGTTTATTTCCAACAGCAAGAGTTCACTTAGTCATGATGTCAGTGAGCTCTCAGGAGGCATATCTTGACATAGCACAACACATTCAAGATATGTGCACATGTATGTCACCTTTAATGGGGTAAAATGACAATAGACAAATTAAACCAAAATTCACATTGAATCCCTTCCTGAATCTCCTCCTCCAATAGAAATGGCAGTCACATACCCTGCACCTCTTCAGCCACAAGAACCTGACTGCACAAATAGATAGTTATGTGTGTGCCTCTGATCTATCACCAGTGCCACTATTTGCCCTTAGAAAACAGGTTCTCATGAGGTTCTCATGGATATTCTGTGATTCCTAGTAAATGACAGAGATAAGACAGCTAAATATACCTGCCAAGCTTGCCAGTGATTCGACCTTGTGACTTGGATGAAAAATGGCGAATATACTGGGCAGATGCTCCAAAGGCAGCAGGCCCCACCTGCAACAAATTGAAGCACCAACCATAAGACCAGCTAATCCTCTTAAGAAATAGTTGACCTCAGTAAGCAGATTGCCTCAAATGTTTGAGACACTTCTGTGACATAATTGTAGTGTACCCCAAAAAACTCATGCCTTATAAACATATAACCTTCCAAAACATGGGCAAAAAAGAGGAGGAAGTGAAATAGAACTGACCTTCAACTCCCCAGAGCCAGCATTTTTCTTGCCTTGTCGTTGCCAACCTACTGCAATTCCAGTGTCTGGCCCAATTACCAGTTGTATCTGTTCAAATCCAAGATCTACCAGAATGTGAAACGTTGTGCACATCATCTTTGGAGGAGATGCTACTTAGATTGTGCATATCATCAATGATAGGAATTTCCAAAATATGGCTAAAGCTCAGACAGACAGGACATAAGTACACTGAGGAAGTACTTACATTGCCTGTGGTGTTCTCAGATAGCTGTCTTGACCATGTATTTGCTAAGGTGATTGAACCATCCCTCAATGACCAGGTAACCCCCAAGGTGCCCGTTGCATGAGATGATAACTGCCTGTCAAATGCACATTGAAGTTATTTGTTTGTGTCAGCACCAACCAAATGCTGACCCTTAAAAAAGCTCAATCCACTTCTCCCTTCAAAATAACTACAATAGCATGGAATCAAAATATTTGACAGGAAGACTGGAAGTCTTTAACCAGTTTAATCCTTCATGCTTATCTGTTTGTTTGTCTGTCCATCCCATCTAAATCTATCACACTTGATAGGTACTGAAACTTGTTGCAGAAAGACCAGCAAACACACCTTGATGTTTGGAAACTCAAAATTGAGCGAAAGCCAACCGTGGCTAGGACCTCCACAGAAGATATAGGAGAGAGTTGTCGCCGCAAAACCAAAGTTACTGAACCCCCACCTAGGCCCCGCCGCAAAGCCATATTTCCTCCTAGCACAATTGTGTCTTTCTTCGACACCTGTGCTTGTACTTCAGTTGACATTGCCATACTGCACAGTCCAATTGTCGTGTAAGCAAAGGGGGGCATGTCTTTCATGGCACATTACAGACCAATTGGACTTAAAGAAATATATCTGCACACACATCAATTTCCATCACAATTTACTCAATGAGTGTGGTATGTCAGGTTCATCTTTTAATGCAAACAATAAAAAATAGCTAAGATGCCTTATTCAAATGACACAAATCACAAACCCCAAAATTGCACTGTACAGACCCTTACTTCCTCTCCATGCCAAAAGACATCAGGTGCTATGGACAAACAAGCTGTCAACACATACAACCTAGCCATTGGTTATCTGGGCATTTGTGTCCCTGTCTCTTTAACCTCTTTCTTCCTTTCCCTGTTTGTGGTCAGGAAGTGGCTGCACAGCATCTCTCAGGCACTACAGAGTTTTGGAAGCTTCCTTGGACTGCTGGGAAAACTTCTACCACACTTTTCACCTCCAGATGAACAACCAATATGTGCAAAACACCAAAACTTTGTTGTATCTAAGATGCATACTCATATAGTTCCTAAAAACTGAGGCACACCAATTCTGCCACTCTAAATAGCCCTTATGATAACTTGATGATCCATCTTTGAGCCCACTTGCGGCCAAGAGCTCTAAGCAAACTTCAAATATCAACCCACAACATTAGGTACAGAGAAAGAGGAACAAACCCATTGATCTTTGGCATATCAAATGATTGCAAAAACTCCGCTAATGACAGGTTCAGAAGAAGAGATCCTCTATGGTGCACATGAGCAGCCAGCCGCCTCTCTTCTTGCCGCAATTGCAAGCGTTCAAACTCAGCCTTCACTTCCTCTCTTGATTTTAGCTTAGGACCTAGCTCTAAACCTGATGTCAAACCCTCCATCCCATATAGATCATAGATTTGCCGCTTGCGCTCATCACTTAAAATCTCATAGGCCTCCCGGATCCTTTGAAAATTCTGGGTTGCAATGTCTTGCATCTGCACACAAGAAGTTCCAAAAGACTCAGATTTGTGTTTGAGAACTTTGCATCTCACATTCTTGAAATAGATGCGAATAAGTTGCAATATGGTGGGCACACTGGATCAAATATGAATTCCAAATTATGCACCCAATGCTGAAAATGGAAATGGAGGGGTGAACCCCCAGGAAAACTGCACTACAGAGACTCATAGTGCCCACATCTGGAAGGAGGCAGTATGTCCAGTATAGAAGGGATTCTCTCAGCCAGGCCAGCTCCAATTAGTGACCAAAAAAATTCTAACACAGGTTTACTGCAAAACCTAAGAACTAAGCTGCTGCACATATTGCTATCAGTTGCATAAATTGGTCCAGGCTCCCAACCAAAGGACCTTATAACAAGCACCATCAGAGAAGGTCCTTGAATATCAGGTCACAATGACATTCAGAAACCCATTACACAACACTGGTATAATTCGCCAATCCACACGCCCTAAATATTCAAACAACAATAAAGTGCCAGCTCTTAGATCTAGCACCGAACCTATCATCAGACATTCATCCCAACAAGTTTCACAAGTACTAGAAATCTGTTGATTGTTGCCAAAATGGAGACCCTTTTAATGGCCCTCAGTCAACCCATCACTCACACCATCATCTATTCAGTAAACAGCCCTTTTTTTTGTACAAGTATTTGTGAGACTCTTGTAACCTGAGCACAGAAGTGTTGAAGATCCAAATCAGAAACACTAAAAGAGTTGTATATTCTTGCCCTGCCATCAATGAGAGAGAGAAATTTCAAACTAAAAACCCCAATTGTGCCCATAACAAAGCTTTAGATATGTGTAACTGCAGCTGATCATGCAACGAGATTAGAGCACAAATCAGAAAACAAAAAATTGCAGAGCCTGTGGCTCCACTGCGTAAACGTCAGAATATGGGGACAAAATTCGAGGTGAGGCTGGAAAACTAGGGTTTAACCAGTGTGCATTAAACCATGAAAGTATCAAGACACACCACCGGCTAAATGCATGCCATGATCATCAGTTCTTGCTTCAGACATAGGCCTAGTGTAAAATTGCACAAGTGAAGGAAAAGAACCCCAGGTATTTGCTGCTGCAGCTACTGTAGATAACATTTGGGAGCAATGTTCCCAAAAGAATGTGCCCTAATCAAGACTTTTGTCTAGACTTAATGAGTGGAAAGAAGGGAGGGGAAGAAGGGGATCGATAAAGAAACCTGAGGAGTTTGATGCTTGTCGGGATGATAAACTTGAGCCCATTGTCGATAAGACTTCTTGATATCATCGTCTGAAGCATCTGGAGACAGATGCAAGAGAGCATAAAGCTCCCTGGCAGGCAGGTCATCTCGCTGAAACGCATCCATCTGGATTTCAACCCTACCTTCTCCTTCTACTCCAAAAAAACCTCCTTCAGCTGTTCCTTCCCCCTCATCCGCTTCCTGTTCCCCTCGCCAGCCAACCCCTGGGCCCGGGACTGTCGTTTTGCCCCGCTACAAAAGCCAGGCCTGCAAATACATTCTTCTGCAAACTACACCTAGAAGTTTTCTGGGCTTTCTACACCAAGGCAAGCAGGAGGACGATGACTACCGATGCCGCAGCAGCAGCGACGCACAATAGGCGTAGCCGTGGTGGGTCGTCGTGAGGCGCGAGGGACAAAGGCCCTTTAGGGCAACGAGGAGAAGAAGAGCGTGGTGCCGACTTGGTAGGTAGCAACAGGGCAGGGTCGAAGTAGAGCGTGGTGCCTGCTTGGTAGGTAACAACCAGTGTTGGGTGGATATCACTTTTTGGGGGGATATTCGTCGGATAAGGATATAACCTTTTTTTGTTACAATTTTAGATATCCTGACCGGATATCAGATTTTCACATTTTTTTCAATCTGACTCACATGCTTTTTTAAAAAGGGAATATTTTGTCACAATTTTTTTTAAACATTTGAAAAAAATCATAAATTATTTTTTTTATAAATACATCATTTGTGTGGTAGTCATTATGATGGTCATCTACCAACACCAAATAAATTTCTTTGTCTCACCATCAAGCTTTTTTTTTTCTTGTTTTTCATTAAACCTTTTGTTGCTTTGCTAAACATTTAGCTATACACACTTGTAGCAAATCATCATCATCATCATCATCATCATCATCATGTTACACAAATAATTTTGATCTTTTTTTTTCTTTTTTTTAAAATTCATTGAGGTTCAAAGTTTAAGTTACATCATTGAAATTTTTGATGCAAGTTTATGTTATAGAAAATCATAATTGATGTGGTTGTCATCGTTTTGGTCATTGTGTACTATAGGTAAGTTTTTCTTTGTTTCATTTTTTTCTCTAATTTCACTAGTTTTTACATCAACAAGGTTTTTGTTCCTATGGAGGTTGCTTCCATTTTATTCAAAATGGCATGCAAAGGAATATGTGGTGTAATTTACTGAAAAAAAAATTATAATTTGTTTCAATGTAAATAAGGTGTTTATAATTCATTATGAAAATATACTTTAAATATGTCCAAAATATTTTAGAATATATCTCGAAATGCCATTATTTCATAGCAAATTTTTAAATACCTTTTTATCACAAGTGCTTCCTAAAACATAGGAAGAATGACCTCCTTAGGTTTTTATTCTTTCTATTTTATTTTGTTTCTATTTTTTCCTTCAATTTTCAACCTTTTTTTTAATAAGCAACAATTGAAATAACAACGTTTATTCACATTGCATGTTTTCAATTATGGCATCCACAAATGCCATGCAATAGTCACTTCCAATCACACTTTGTGATGAAAAGGATGGCATTAAATTCCCATAGGTGTAAACTTTTTGTCCAAGTAATAACTAATAGAACAGAACCCATATAAGGATGTTTACAATGGTATCCACGAGTGCCACACAACCTACAACAACAATTTCATGTGATGAAAAAAAATAGCATAGATTTTATGTTTCAATGTGAAGTTGAGTTTGGATCACAAGAAGCATCCAATGTTGAAGTAGATGTAGTTTGGAAGATTTAAACTCCAAAGTTGCTAACTAACTAAAATGTATGGTCTCTTAGTCATTGAACATTAGCTTATGGGTTTTTTTGTGGTAAATAATGGTGTAGTAGTGAACATTTGCAACACACAAAGGATGCAATGTTTTGTGTGTCACCCTACTCAATTAGAACACATTAATGCCTAATGAAAACATAAGGGACTTGTGGGCTACAAGAACCATGGCACAATGTTTTGAAAAAACATGTTTGTTATGAACATCTAAATTTATATAAGAACTGGGGATTATTTTTGTTGTAAAGAGTGTTGAAATGTAAAGTGAAAAACAAATTATAAAAAAAAGGAAAATTGTTCCCCCTTCTCCAAATTACAAACTTTTTAGCAATTATTGCCTTTACAAAAAATATTTGTAGAAAAGTGGGGTCTTTGATACTGCTATGGTTGTGAGTTTCATCAACACCTCATGGGAACCTACCCATGTGACAACTAGAATTTTGAAATACATAACACTACAAATGTAGGCACAACAAACCGGGTAAAAGTTTTTCTGAACTCCATTGGTTTACTTGACAAATTAATTGCATATGTCAAATATGAAAGGTCTAGCTTAATCACTTTGAATTCTATATTGACTTTAATAGTTTCTTGTTATGCCATTCAACTAACATGTTTGTTTATAAGGTCATGTTTTGGGCATGCCATGTCAAAGGCAGCTCCCAATATGCTACTGATGATTGAAAGTTGTGTTGGATTTTCAAAAGTTAGCTTGAAAGAAGTTTAATCATCATTGCAAAAAATCATTACTTGGATTAAAAAATCAAGGAAAGGGAAGGAAGAATGGAAGGAATTTTGTATTATTGTAAGGTTAATCATTAAGATGTCGAGAATTTCAATGAAGACATAATTTGCTTATGAAATCATCCTATTCCAAAAAACATTGGAATATTGAAATGTTATTTCCATTTACTATGGATAACAACAAGCGTTACATTTATCCTTTAGAATGTTGGTATTTTGAACTTGGGCTATTATTCAAGCCATTACATATATGCTACTCCATGTTGTGAAACTTTGTTTTTTGAACTAAAATCAAGACTATTGATTGTTGTCAAATGCAATTTATTTTGCCTTCACCTTATGCATTGCTATGAAAGTTGATGTGGTTAAGGTTCAAGCTTTAAATCAATAATTAATTCATGAGGACTTTGATTCAAAATTTTAAGAATTCAAGTTGATGATGATGACATAAATCATTAATATTTTGATTTTATTTTTGGCATTTTCTTCAATTTACAATTAAGCTAAGGCCCATAATATGTTGGCTATCATGTTAAACCCCTATTTCAAAAAATGAAAGTTATACAAAATTTCATGGGCAATGCACATGCCATTCAAATTGTGATAAATTGTGACATTATTATTGTGTCTTATTTAAATATAGGTGTTTTTTTAATTTGAACCATATTAAGGCAATACTATATTAGCTTGTGTTATTCAAATGAATTACAATTATATTATAGTTATCAATGTGACCAATAGAGATTAAAAATCTTCTAGTTTGGTGGGTAGATCATGTGTTGCAATTTCCCCATGTCTTTTTGTTTATTTGTCAAATCCTTGGTATCATGGGATCACAAATTGAAATATAGTGAATTTTTATTGTTTCAGGTGTCATCACTAACTAAAATGATTTAGGCCAATAAAAAATCTATATCAAGTCATCTTCATCATCAAAATTTGACCCAATGCTACCCATGTTGGGTGTGATGGACCTTTGAAACCTAAAGCCATGGCTAAATTTTTGGAAATGGATTATATTATGATTGAAAAACATGACAAATTGATTGAAGAACAATATTTTTTAGAGAAGATTCAAGCTTTGATTTTACGTTTTGATTTTTATTTTCATACTTGTGTTTTTTTTGTTAGCATTTTTTTTGTGCAAATATTTTTAATATGTTACTTTCATGGTGCATTTATAATGTTGGAATTAAAGATTGAAAATCCATTTAATGTTATTGTGGAAGGTATTTTCTTACCTCACATTTGCTACAATTTCCTATGGGATAACACTATGAGAAATCATATCCACTAAAATCACACTACCTTACAACTAAAGCTCCAAAACAACTCATATACAACTATACTATAACTAGAGCATGAAAATATGGGCAATTAATAAATGAAATGCCATGTTAGAAAATGAAAGAGTTGTACTATAATTACAATTTAGTTTCAAATGAAACACCTATATGGTGTAATGTACACATTGTATATACAAATGTAGTCAATCATGTTTGATTTTTTCGCAAGTTGCGCTTTAGTTATGTATGACAACTACATTACAACTAATGTAAATGTAACATCCAATCAACAATTACATGATTGTTGTACAATGTCAACACATATGGTCATGTCATGTGTACTCATTTCCACCACCCATTAAATATGACACTTGCAACCAATTATCAATTATGATTCCCATTGATGCAATTAATTATGCCACTATAAAAGCATCACTTGTCCATTAGTTTGTGATTGTTGTTAAACTAATAATAAGTTAATAAAATTTTTATCATATTTAATCCTTAATATTTAATAACTTATTAATAATCATAAATTACTTATTATTTAATGGTTAACATGAATAATAAATCTAATTTTAAAATATTTTTTAATTGAATCATAAAATTAATTATCAATTTAAAAATTCAGATAATTAATTATTTGATAATAAATGATCTAAAGTCAACTAATTAATTAATTACTCATAGTACTATCAAGAGGTAGGAAAATCCTCCTTAGCTTGTCGGGCTTGATTCTTTACTCACATTTCAAGTATCTTTTTTCAAAGATCTACGATAATAGCTACTATTAGAGTCAATTATTAATAATTAATTAATTAATTAATTTTTTGAATAACTAATTAAATGAATTAAATTTATTAATTCAAATAATTTTTAAAATTTCAAATAGTTAATTATCTGAATTTAAATGATTAATTAAAATAACTATATTAGATAATTAATTCAAATAGTTAACTATGAAATAATCCAATTAATTAATTTTTGGAATCTAAATGACTAATTATTGAAATTTTATTTAACTTTAGATCATTAATTATTTTATAATTAACTAACTAATAATTTAAATTAAACTGATTAGTTCCAAAAATATTTCAAATGACTATTTCAAATAATTAATTATTGACAATTAATTCACATATATAATTATCAAATAGTTAGCTAATTAATTGTACAATTTACAAAATTCAAAATAAACACAAATAATGTGAGAGAATGTTTTTTCTAGTTGCAACCCAATTTGCAACTAATGTGCAATTAAAATATTCAACCCATATGTTATGTCCTTGAATCTCATTTCAAAAACTATATATACAAGGTGTTTTTTTTTATGTGTTCACATTAAAATACATATGTCAATTTGGGATGAGCTTTTGAAAGGTTTAACCCTAAAGGCAAAACATAAAATAAAATAAAAATATTTACATGGCTACTATTAAGTTCATTTACATTTCTACCTTATTACTTACTTGGTTACCTAGGTATGTAATGTGGGTAGGTCCTACCTACCTACCTATGTAAATAAGTAAGTAGGTAAGACCTACCAACCCATGTCAATGTATCAACCTACCTAACTACTTAAATTTATATATATATATATATATATTTAATTCAATTAATATGACACATGGCAAAAAAATTATTGTGCCATGTGTCATAATCTAAGACCATATAAATTGAATAATCATAATGAATGGTGGATAACAATATGTATAAAGGAAAATCATTTTCACCCAAAAATCCCTATAGTCCCATGTGTTAGATTTTGATGGATTGATGAAAAATAACATGAGCATGACGTTATCATGGTAGATCAAACTAGTTGCATTAAAGTTGCATAATAGTTATTCTTACATAATTGTAATTGAATTGCACAAGTTGCATATGTATATGATTTCACATACAATAAGTTGCATCCATTGTAATTCATGCATGTGATTTCATAGCACTCACACTTGTAGAAATACATTAAATTACAATGAGTTGCAAATGGTCATTACAACTCAAAAACCCAATTGCAAGGTCAATTACAAATCACCCATTTTCTCATAATGTAAAATGTGTTGAACCTATGAATGGCCTTATGGTTTTCAACGTGGGTTCAATTAAAGTTGGGAGTTGCAAGGTCCTTTGTAAATTTCATTTGTTTTGTTTTAAAGCCATATGTGTCCATCTAAATATTTTGTAAATTATGTCATTCACATGTTGGAATTGTTGTCATTTATAAATTTTTTATCATGTGTATGGCTCTAGGAGTCAATGTGGTTTTATTGTGCAAGTCATACATTATTGGAATCATATTTGCAATAGAATTTAGATTTATGTGTTAATTGTTTCATGTTAGAATTTCAAAGGTCCATCACACCCAACATGGGTAGCTCATTTTTGGAACCCATTTTTGTTTTTTTGTGTGTCAATCCTATGTTGATTTGTGGTTGGATGTGTTAATGAATGTTTGTGAGTCTTACCAACATGTCCGTGTGTGATAATGGCAAATACTTATGTGTTTTCTTTTATATGGGTGAGCGCAAGAATGAATGGACCAATGGGCTACAAGAAATTACCACTTTTTATCCAAAACAAAAGGTATTTCTTGTGGGTTAAAATGAATTACAAAGGTTTTCCATTGGTTCCTTTGGTAGTCTTTTCATTTAATCTAAAGCCCATTTAGAGGTCCCTTGTCGTAACATATGTGCTAAGAATAATTGAAAAACTTATTCTCTAGCTTGTTTAAAAGTCCATAAGTAAAATCTTACAATTGTCATCATGTAAACTTTTCAAACTTAGTTTTTAAAATATGTTATCTAACCAAAATCAAGTTCTTAACCAACACATCATAAATGATTGGACCATTTCAAAGTCCATATAAAATATTATTGTCAAGATTATAGTCCATAATGTTTGATTTTGAAAGTCCACGTCTCTTGTGTTTTTCTTGATTATGGAAATTTAATAAATTGAATAGATACATATTCAAGTTGGTATTTTAAAACTAAAACCATACAGGAAATATATATAAATTTACCTATCAAATATGGTCATTAAAATGACAAACATTCTATAAATGTTTTCAAACAATTCAAGAATTTGTCGACTCATTTTTGCACCCACCCATATGTGAGGGTTTAATGTGGACTATAATGGGCTTTTAAAAGGAGTTTGAAGGTATAAAGGTTGCAATGTATCTTGGCGAATTTTTTCCAAAAAATTTAGCAAATTTAGTTGAATTTACATTAAGAAAAAAAGAAAAATTCCAAATTTATAAAATATTTTTTCTTGATTTAAAAAAAATCAGTTTGAAGCAAAAAAATTTAGTTTAAAATCAATGTTTTTGTTTGGATATATATATTTGACAACGGTGTCATCAATTAATGTTAATTTTCTTGGATGATGGTTAATGATTCTACATCAAAAAAACTCAAAATAAAAACATCAAAACTTCAATTTATCAATATATATGATATAGGTAGTATAAAGGTGGGAATATTAGTACATATGTGATAATTATGATATGCATTTACCCTTTTGTTGCCTTTAAGAATCATGTTTGTACCTTCATGCTGAAGATAAATATATAGTATAAATAGGTGTAAAGATAATATATAAGTTTGTAGTTATAAGTTTCTTTATATGAAATTTTGACAACTTCAAAATTAAAAGTCAAAAAGTTCATGTCCATTCACAAATTTTAGTTGGTATTTCATTAGTTCCAACTATATATTCTAACTATATATTTTTTATAAATTATCACTATTATTTTCCAACACTTTCTTTCATTAGCAATCACAATATTTTAAATTTTTTTAAAAAAAACCCTCTACATGTGGTTATTTTGCAAAACTCTAAATTCATGAAAATGGTATTTGGTGTTGAATATTCCATGAGGTAAGGGTAACATTGGGGTGAATGTCTAATATTGTATCCTAATGTATATTAAAAGATACATTGGTGTCAATGAGTTAAATGAATGTTGAAATAATCAACATTTCAAAATATTGCATTGGCATCTTATTCATGAACAAAAATAACCTTCATTCATGTTTGTGTTGTAGTTTATCAAATTATTTTTATTGTCATCTTACTCACAAATAAAAACTAACCTTCCATCATGTTGTGTTATAGTTTATTGTCTAATACATATTACATATCCAACTACCTAAAACCATGAAAATTTGTATGTGTAGGTAGCAATAATAACCACAAAATGAAGCACACTATTCTTTCATCATCTGTATTAATGTGGCATGTGTCATTGGCCCAACTACGAACTCTAATTAATTAATTATTTATTTTTGTTGACTTTTTATGGAATTTTCAATGATAACATTATTTGGTATTCAATCATTTTTGCACCACAGGTCTAAACATGTTATAAAACCACCTTGATGCACCCCTATTTGTTAAGGGCTTTCCAATGGTACCAAAAATGTGGTGGGGGCACCACGGTTTGGGAAATCTTGACATTACAAACAAATAAACTACCTTCCTTTGAGCAACAAACATTTCTCAAATCTTGAAAAACTACTTAACCAAAAAACATTTATTCAACTCCTTTAATAATCCTTGGACAATTGGTACACTCAACAAATTGTTAACACCTTTATGTACCTAATACTTATAACTACGTATTGTTTAATAAATATAAAATTGATGATAAATTAATTCCAAATTAACATATATGGATGAAATTCTAATTGAAAAATCTTGTAACACCATTAACTTATTACAATATTACTAAGATAATTTATGTTTACTTTTGTTCCCATGATAGGTGTGGAATGCTAGCGGAATGTAATGAAAGTGATGAATATCTATGAATTGATTATATGAAAATTTAGTGGCTCTTTGGATTATTAGTCTTTTAAATAAAATTAAAAATAAGGCATGGAGATTTTTTGTTTTCAAATTTTTATTGCAATAGGCAAAGGTATATCAAATTATCTATGCAAGTTATCTTTCTCATAAATTACATTTATGTGTTCATATAAGGTTTACAATTTTCATTTTAGTGTATCATATTGATTATGAGCATAAAACCTTAAATGTTTGGCCATAGTTGTTATTATTTAAGTGTGATGTCAATGTTACTTGAACATGTTTATCACACAATTATGCACTTAAACTTTTATGTAATCATTGAAATGAAAATGGGATTTCACATGGTGGCTAATGTTTAAGGAAATAAATATTATCAATCTCTTATGAAATTAAATATTTTATACATCATGTGAATGTCTTATTGAGTTTCTTGATAAAATCATAGGTCGATAAGATTACATAATGGAAGATATTGTTTGGTTTGTTTGACATAGGAACCAAAATCATGGGTTGTGCAAATGCCATGATGTTTTTAAAACTAGATATAACATTCACCACACTCATTTGAGTTTGGTTAATTTTAGCATCTTGCTCCTTAAAATATTTAAAACTATTTATTAACAAAATTTCCTTAGTTTTTAGTTGCATTTTTTCAATTTATAATTACTTTATATTCATTCTAAAGATTAACATAACTTTTAATCCCATGTTTAATAGCTTTAACCATTTTTTTGTGTGTTAATATAATGATTTTTTCTTCATTTTAACATTATTCATATTAAACCAAATAGTTTGTTTGGTTTTAACTTGTGTGACATGTTTAACATATCATATTTACATGTTCACATTTTATTTTTCTCATTCTTTTGGAAACTTGTCATGAAAATTGGTGTACTTTTAAAACCTAATATAAGTGGAAGTTTGACTCTTACACTACCATGTGTTATTCATGCATTTAGTTAATTTTGGACATTTGAAAATTCAAAAATCGATCATTTGGAAGTTAGAAAATTGGAAATAAACTTTGATTTGGGGCCCATAGATGATGCAACAATATATATTAATAATATTTTGCCTTATTGGATGATGTAATAAATAAATATTAACATTTTTTTGAATTTAGTAAACAAACTTGATCATAGTGATTAGATTCTTAAAATCCAAAATTAACATTTTAGTCTAAAATTAATTAATCACATGTCTTAATGAATGATTAGAATCATTGATATCAATATGAGAAATCTTGCCAACAAAAACCACACTACCATGCATGTAAATAAGTGTCCAAATTAACTCAAATGCAACCAATTTGTGACTTAGGACTTAGATTTTTATTTATTTATTTATTTTTGTTGCATATAAAATTTATAAGTTCTTATGGTAATTACAACTTGATCGCTAGTTTGACACATTGGTTGCCATGTGTGTGGTTTCTATCAATATATATTAACATTGTGGCCTAGTTCAAAAGTCATTATATGCAAATTTGGCCACCTAGGTGTGAAGACACGGATTGTATGGTCATGCAACATATAAGGTTGGTTAGTGTTGCAAATGCCAACTAGCATGGACATTGTTATATCATCTATGTGGTTATTGTGATGAAATATCATGAAATATCATGTGATTATTTTTTAACTATGTCACAACTATATAACAATTATGGATTAATTAATTTGTATCTACTTTGTGTAGCCTAAACCCACACCTAATGTGATTATTAGTATGTGACCTATAGTCAAACTCCAATATTAATGTGGGTGTGAACCTTAAAAATCTCATTATGAAAAACCTTTGCATGTGCTTAAAATGTTGTTTATTTTGTAAATGTGAAGCAACTTGAGCTTTATCTAGCTATAGCTCTTTCACATTAGCATTTGTTATACTTTAACTCTTAAAAACATTTGTTCTTGAAACTTTGTGAAAAAAAAAATTATATTCAACAACATTGAACATCATGGTAAATGTGGAATTGACAGGCATGTCTAGGTTTTTTTTGCAATTGAGGTAAACAAAAGTGTAATTTTCTATTGGTGGCCTTTGGTTGTTTTAAAGTTCTTAAGATATAAAACAAAAGGTAAAAATTGTTTTTTAATTTTCCATTGTGATTTTAAACAAGTTTAGATCAAAACATTAAATGAAGTCATTAAGCAATATAGTGAGTATGAAAGGTGAAAACATAATTAAAGAAATTATTTGGGCTATCACAATTGTAATTTTGAAAAATTGTACCTGAATTTTAAATCTAAAACCATATTCAACATGAACATTGTCAATTTTTAAATTATCCATGTTGCAATAGACTTTAGTGGGAATCATATCTTTAAAATAATGAATATTAATCAAATAATGAACTCATAATATATGGACATTTGAAATGATGAACTATGAATGTCACGTAGATAAAATGAAAAGTGTAAACTCAAAAAAGATGTCATAACACTATTACAAAAATGAGGTGCAATTCATTAGTCTAAATCACTATGGGACTTTAAAAATGAAATAAGTTCATTACACTTTAGTGATTTCACCCCTGTTAAAGTTATTTCACTATAATATCGTTATATAAACATCATGTTTCATTACCAATTGACATAATTCAATATTATAATTTACTATGGTAAATAAGATTATTTTTATGTTGTTTTAAATACCTTATATATGTTATTTTATGATATACATT